>ERZ1023674.1-NODE-1-length-169789-cov-25.530772_pt1 | contig 169789 bp, 253 predicted proteins | sample MGYA00380343_ERZ1023674 | MGnify/ENA primary metagenome ERZ1023674 (study PRJEB33179, sample SAMN07448985) | human gut metagenome | biome: Human-gut; feature: Human associated habitat; material: Faeces | host: Homo sapiens | place: India: Bhopal | collected...
CTCATTCTCAACCACTTGCAGTTCATTTCTCTCATCTTCACTTTCCGTTGCTTTTGCTTAAATTGTGCACATGAGCCGTCATACCTGTGCCTCGCATCTGATGAATCTGCATGTTGACATCTGCATCATCTCGTGCATCCTGGGTCACGAGAGCCTCTCCACCACCCAGCATTATCTTCATGGCATGGATGATAACAAAGTGGATGCGATGAGGATGCTGGGGGATAAGTGGAAGGTAGCTTGCTAGGGCGGATGCTTCCGTTTACGCCGCTTCCACGAAATCGGGGGAACGGGAGATCTTCACCACGATGGGGCGATGGCGGACCAGCTGCATGCGGAGACGGGGCAAAAGCTGTTCGTAATGCTCCTGACTGCGGATGAGGAAGCCCAGATGAAGGCACTCGCCCACGATGATGCAACGGCGGCGCCAGCCATGAATGCCATTCCCCATCGACAGAAATACCTTCCTGTTTTTCTCCTCCGGAACACAATCTGCTTTCTGCTCCAAGCCGCTGCCTATATCCTCCTTTCCACTATATATATAATAAGGTAAGGACGATGCCTTGTTGCGGCACATAACATACTCCCCCTCCGGCAGACAGCCGGTATCCTGCTCCAAGGTATCGCAAACGTGCTGACCATCTATCAGCAACCTGCCACTCACGGCATGATGATATCTACCAAAACGAATGATTTTAATCTCCATGATTCTACACTTTTAATTGTTTTCAGTACGAATGAAATATTTAGCCTTAAGGGTAAATATATTTAGCCTTAAGGGAAAATATTTTTTGCCTTAAGGATAAATATTCTTAGCCTTCAAGAAAGGGGGAATCATACCCCGTCGGGCTCCCCCAGATAGTAGAAGATGTAATCCACCATCTTGGGCGAGAAATCATGAACCGATGGCGTGTAGCCCAGTTCCAGCAGTTTGGCATAAAGCGGATGACATCCCTTTACCCAATCCATGAACTTATCCCTTGCCGCATGACCATTCTGCTTGCTGTGGGGGAAGTAGAGATGAGCAAGCTCCTGCTTGCCCATCATTCTACGTTCTACGAAATGTTGTTTTGTAACACTCATCTAGTTTAAGTTTTTAGTTATTGATTCTGTTCTGATGGCAAAGTTACATAAAAATTCCGTTACTTGTATCAAAAAGATACATTCTTTAAGATTTTCATTTCAGATGTAACAGTGGCTGAAGCGTGGTGGCATCGAAGCATGGGCATGCTTTCTGCACACCTGGCAGGTCGCGATGGCCCAGCACCTTGAGGATGGTGGGAAACTGCTGCTTCAGTTGCACAATGAGTTTCGCCATCGCCTTCTTCTGCTCCTCGGTGCGGGTGTCGGCTATCTGTCCCTGCTCGTCGAGTCCGCCCTCGTAGCAGATGCCGATGCTGTGGGCATTGTGCCCTTTGGCATGTGCGCCCATTCTCTCCAGAGGTCGGGTGGTCTCCACTCTGCCACTTCTGGTGATGTAGAAGTGGTAGCCGATGTAGCGCCAGTGGTTCACCTCCACATGGTCGTGAAAGAGTTGCTGCACTGGGTAAGGTTGGTTGCAGCGAGTAGCGCTGCAGTGAACCACAATCATTGTAATCAATCTAGCCATAATCTTGCATTTTAAAGTTAATAATCTACGATGTTCATTGGTTTGAACACTGCAAAGTTACAAAATCCGTTTTTGAAGAACTGACGCTATGCGGCGGTTCCTGTCGATTTCCTCAAGAGTGGCTTGTTTTTTACGTTTCCTTAACTGGTTGCTTTTGATAAGAGAGTTGAAGATTTTCCTTGGCTGGTTACATCTGATAAGAGAAATTTATGGATAGTTACCCCGGATATGAAAAGCGGGAAAAGTATTACCTGCCGACAGTGGAAACCCTTACCTTTGATCAGATTTCCGGGAAGGACTGTTACATCTGATATGAGGCGAAAAATATATCTGTCTATCAATCAGATGGTTATCGGCGAAAATTGCGCTTCTAGAATTATGATTATATGATATATAGAGAAAAGAGAGAGAAAGATGGTCATGACGGTTTCGAAGTTTTTTTCGGTAAAAATGAAAAAAAAACTGGTAAAAACTTGTTTGTTTCAAAATAAATATTTATCTTTGCAGCGTTCTTTGGTTGTAAAAGACCATTGGCAGACATAGGGCAGGCTAGCAATAGGCTGCCAACGTTGCAGAGTTTATCTCTGAATTTGAAGCAAAAGCCTCTAGGAAAAGGTTCGGCAATAATTCCTTATCCTAGGGTATCCAAAAATCAAATTCAGACTAGAGCATTCGTGCGCAAACTCATGATAAGACATGGGGGTGCGACAAGCGAAGATTTCTGGTCTGATTCGACGATTTTTGGATAAGTGCCAGAAAAATAGCCGTATAACACTGGTGCATACTTTCGCTCGTCGTATCCCCATGATTTTTTTCATTGCCACCCCCACTTTATATAAACTATCCTAATTATGAGGACAATGAAAAGAATAGACAACTATTTTACTATTACCGAAGCCACAGAGCTTGGTACTCATTGCGCCCTGCACCACAGCTACAGCCCGCAAGAACAGAAGTATCTGTTCAGACTTGATGTGTTTGACCAGAAGGAGATTAAGCTGGCTATCAGCCAGAAGGCTCACCATGGTGAAATGGATTTCAGCGCTTTTGAGCGCATTGACAACATGCTGCGCCTGGAAGTTCCTTACAAGGCATTGGAGCCTTGCAAGTCGCATTACCGCAACCTGGAGAAGGCGTTGAAGGACATCGGCAAGAAGCCGGTGGGCATCCCTTATACCGACTCTTCGGGTTCCTCTCCTACCCTGTGTTACAGGGAGTTTACCTATCTTCTGCGCTACGTAAGGGATCACAAGGTGGGTCAGGAGAAGAGAGTTATTCTGGAGATGCCGATAGAGGTGGCGAAGTATTATTTCGCATTGGATTTGGGTTATTTCAAGGTGTTGCCTCAGGTTTATGAGTCGTTCCGCCACCAGTCGGCCCGCTGCCTTTATCTTCTGAGCGAGAGTCGTCTGAAGCAGGGTTACGTGAAGTTTCGTCCTGCCGAGATTCTGTCTCTGCTCACCAGCAACACGGTGTATCGTGGCACGGGAAATCTGGAGTATTTCCAGTTGTCCGTGGCTGAGGAGGAAATCAAGAATGCTTACAACAATGAGCTTCTTGATTACATTGTCATTCATACGATAGCCACCTGCCGCAACCAGGTGGTGGGAACTTATGGGAGTCTTGTGATATTTGAAATCAAGTTTCGAAACGAGGATGAGAATGCGCTGAAGCCGGCAGACAGGCAGGAGTTGGTATTCATGAAATTTAAGCTCAGAAAAACGCTTACCGAAGCTCCCTGGAATGTAAACTCCAAAGTGGCGTATAACTTGAGCCAGCGCCTCACCTTGGAAGACAAGGACCCCGTGAATCAGTGTTTCAAAGCAGCCTATAACGCGATGGCGAAGCATCAGGTGGATACGCCTCCGGCCTATATCGTGAAAAGTCTGGATAATCTACTGAAGAAGAAGAACTAATCTACGCTTGATATTCATGTTTTTCTGATGAAGTGGCGAACATTCCTTGTTTTTGGGCTCCAAATTTTGTATCTTTGCATTGTCGTTGAAACACAACGGCTTGCAGAGATACAAAGGAATCTGCAATTTTATTGAACTAAAAACTTAAAATGTTATGGGAATTAATGTAAAAGCAGTGGAGCGCAAGATCGCTTATTTGAGTAAGGAGAAGGATGTGTACATGTACGTGATGCAGCCTATGTTCTACAACAAGCTCACCCCGGAGAAGGTGATTCAGGAGGCTGCCATCCGTGGCGGACTCACCACCGCCGTGATGAAGGTGGCCTACTCAGCCTTGAGCGAGGTGCTGAAGGCATGGGCCACAGAGGGTCACTCGGTGGCTATCCCGGGTCTGGGCACCATGCGTTTCGGTCTGCGTGCCGATGCGGTGAAGTCGGTGGATGAGGTGAGCAGCAAGCTTATCACCCTGCGCCGCGTGATTTTCACCCCGAGTGTGGAGATTAAGCAGGAGCTTGCCAACACGAGCATCAGCATCACCTGCTACGACCGCAACGGCAAGATTGTGAAGAACGTATCTTCCAAGGATTCGAATGATGTGGAGGATACTGAGGGCGACGGTAAGGAGAACGGCGGCACTACTGGCGGCACTACTGGCGGCAACACCGGGGATACCACAGGCGGCGGTTCGCAGACCGGCAAGGACGAGGGTAATGGCGACTCTGCGGATGTAACCATCTAGAAGACAGCCCCCCAGAGCGGGGGCTCCTCTCTCCTGTTCTATTCACGTAATTATCAATCACTAAACGGAAAAGCCTATGTCGAAAGAAAACTGGAAACTTGTACTTAAGGTTTTGATTTCGCTTCTCACAGCCATCGGCGCCACGCTGGGCGTAACGAGCTGCATGTGAAACGGATAGATGGATATGTAGAAAAAAAAGGTGGACTGGTCGTTATGACTAGTCCACCTTTTTTCGTGATTCCGTTGGGGTTCGAACCCAAGACCCACAGCTTAGAAGGCTGTTATACGGAACACAAATAAAATGCCTAAACAATAGCAACTTAAGCTATAGGCGAATAATCATTTTGCGGCAATTTTGCGACATTTTTTGCAAGCCTACTCCACAGAACATACAAATATACTTTACATTATCATTTCCTTTTCTGCTGATATTCCACAACTAAGAGCTGCTTCACATCTGCTAAATCTAACTCTAAATCACGATAGGTAGGATTAAAGGAACGCAATATAAGCTTCCCATTATTCATATCCAAGTCAATGATGCGCTTCAACAGAATACCTTCTTTGTGAACTATTATATATTCCTTTCCGTCTATATGAAGTCCATTGTTCTTGACCATGTAATCAGGGCAGACTTTACATATAACGATGTCTCCATTCTGGTAGGCTCTAGACGAGCCATCATCCATAGAATCACCGTTTACCTCGAATGCTACGTACTTTTCTTTATCTTCCTTTACAATAGGGATTGTAGGGAGCGATGATATATATACATCATCTGCATATCCGCTAAGATAACCTGCATAAGCCATCTGTGGAACAAGAGGAACAAAGCTGACGCTTGAATTGATATTCGACTTGATGTCATCGTTAAACATCTTTCCTTCTCCGGTCTTAAGCCAATTCAAATTTAGCTGAGGGTAAGCCAAAGAGATATTCTTCAAGAATGTCTCGCTAGGCATATCCGGCAATCTGTTAATCGCACTAGTATAGCTCTTACACTTCCGCAAGAAGAAAGTCGTACTAATTCCCATCTCTGTACAAAATGGCGCAATTCTGCTTTTGTAGTTGTTGAACTTTTCAATATTAGCCTCCGGCTGCAACATTTCACCTGCTCCATTAGCTAGCCAATCCATATTAAGATCTGGGAATTTAGAATTAACTCTATAAGATACCCTTGCCGTGAACACACCATTCTTCCCTATGATTGGAAAGTTTGATGCCACATCAGCTTTATCGCAAAATTCACGCTTGGTAATTCCTTTATATTTAAGGTACTCACGCAGTCTAGTCCTTGCGTTTTCGTTTTCACTTACCTTTATAGGTGAGGAGATGAACATTTCTCCCATTCCCGTCCTAATATAACTTGGATTTACCTGCGGAAATTTACTTGTTATGGCTTGCAAGCTTTTTGATGACACACGATTAGTGATGCGGCTTACGAACCCATGCCCTAAGCCTACGGTGTCTTCGAATTTTTCGTTTGAAGTGTAACCCAAAGCAGTGATTACAGCCTTCAGTCTTTCGTATGCACTATTCATAACCTAAAATTTAATACGCAGTAAACGTATGTGTAACTTAATTTATGTAAACATTTAGAGTTTAAAGATAATAAAGGTTAATATAGTATATTTAAACACTAATTTATTTGCATATTTGCGATACTTTTCTTATCTTTGCACTCGTAAACATTAAATATGTTGCAAATATACATAAAAATATCGTAACTTGCAAGAAATTTAATATATTTTTTGTAATATTACATAAAAAGGTGAGACACACCATAAAAACTGTAGAAAGAATATGTCATTAAGCGAGATTAAGCAATTAGTATCAGTAGCATTTCAAGCGGGACGGATGGATGCCCAATTCGAAATGGGCTTGCGTTCCGACAAGATACGCAGAAAGGATGCCGAATGCTATCTTGCATCAAAAGGATTCGAAAAACAGATGATTGACAAATGGGTCAAGAATAGGTTAATGAAAGAATATGTAGGTGATAGTAAAAACTCACCTAGATATTATTCTCTCAAAGAAATCAATGAACTTGTTGTTTCTTGTCAGATAAAGAAAATGATTATTTAAAATATACGACTATGGCAGAAAATAAGGCAGCGAAGCCTGTAGAAGGGCAGAGCGTAGAAATTAAGGATTATGAGTTTCGCCTCCTTGATGCGGATGAGATAGAAGTCCGTGTTGGTCAAGGTGGTAATCAGAAGTCACCGGACTGGTGTTCCTTATTGCTTTACAAGGACGCAAGATGTGACATGAGACGATTAGATGAGAAGTTCGGCATCTATGGTTGGAAACGTAAGCATGAGCTTATTGGCCAGAACCTCTTTTGTACGGTTTCCGTTTATAAAGAAGGCATCGGTTGGATAGATAAGCAAGATGTTGGTACGCCAAGTAACACTGAAGCCGTAAAAGGTCAAGCAAGTGATTCTTTCAAGCGTGCATGCTCTTGTTTAGGTATCGGTCGAGAATTGTATACTGCTCCCAAGAAGATATTCATCAACCTCAACCGAAACACCGAATATTCTCAAAGCGGAAAGTTGAAGACAATTTTCCATGTAGGATATGTAGGTTATACTAACAGATGTATAACAAAACTCATCATTCAAGATGAAAATAACATTGTACGTTGGTATTGTGGCATGACCGAGCAAGAAGTTCTTGAATGGATGAATAAGCAGAAAGAAGTATATGGATACTCCGAACCAGCTCCAAAGAGTGAGGAGGAAAAAGATGAAAATCTTAATGAGCAAAAACAGTATGCTTATCCACAATTGCAACAGGCTCAGATTTGGGAGGACGTAGATAGAGTTTGGAACGGATTTCCAGACATTCAGAAGTCCGAAGAGTTTAAACGAAAATGTGCATTACGAAAGATGGAACTCGCACAGAGCAAGAAGGATTTAAAAGCAGTTTATGATGCTTATCCAGAATATCAAAAGAATGCAGAGTTCTTAGCTAAGTTGACACAATTTAAATCAAGATTAGTATGATACAATTGAATAACAGCGGAGTCCTTTATGAGGACTCCACACACCAGTACTTTTATGATGGTCGTGAATTGAGTGGTATTACAGGTATGCTTCATCAGTATGTCTTCCCCAACATGTACTCTAACGTAAGCGAAGAAGTATTGAAAAAAGCTGCCGAAAAAGGCACTATTATCCACGAGCAGGTTGAGTTGTTTGCTTCTTTGGGTATTGAGCCAGCCTCAGAGAGCGTCAAGGCTTTTGTTGCTTATATCAAAGAGAAAGGATATGAGATTATTGGCAGCGAATATGTCCTTCGTATCGGAGAAGACCATGCAAGTGCAATCGACTTGGTGATGCACAATGTTGATGCACCGGACGATGAGGTTGAGATTTGGGATATTAAGGGTACTTATTCCGTTAATAAGGAGTATGTGCGTTGGCAGAACTCAATGTACAAGTTCGGTTTTGAAACATTGAATCCTCATCTGAAGGTTACACGTATATGTTGTATGTGGTTGCGTGATGACGAGAAGCGTGGAACAATCTGTAAACTCATCCCATTAGGCAAGCCAAGACCAGCGAGTGATGTTAAAGAATTGTTCCGATGCGAGAAAGAAGGTCGTTTGTATTGTGATGATGCAAAGACACCTTATTATATTATAGATAACGAAATCGCACTCATGGACGTTCAAGAGCGCATTGCTAAATTGCAAGAACAGGAGAAGGAGTTGAAGGCAGCTATCTTTGATGGTATGTCAAATGACAACCTCACTTCTTATAAAACTTCAATTTACACTTATTCTTTGAAGTCCGCTTCTGAGAGAGTTACGTTAGACACGAAGGCTTTTGATGCGGATGATGAAGAGGCTTACAACCATCTATTGAAAAAGTACAAAAAGGTAACTAAGGTAAAGGCTAGTTTGACCTTGAAACGAGTTGGATAATTTATTGTTTTATTAAATATTTTAAGTTATGGCAAATAGTTATAAGGGTAAGATTGTTGCTATCGAAGGCATTCAATCTATTCAGAGACAAGGTAAAGAACCATTTGAAAAGAGACGTTTGATGCTTGATGCAACACGTTTCGATGGTTTGACAGGTGAACGTGGCTACGAAAAGCGCATCATCTTTGAATTCAGTGGTAAGAATGTACATGTTCCGGATGGTTTTAATGTCGGAGATATTGCTGAAGTATTCTTTGACGTTGAATCATATCAAGGAACGAAGAAGGATGGTACAACAGATTGGTTCACATCGGTTCGAGGCTACAAGATGCAAAAGATAGAAGCACAGAACAATGCGCCACAAGGTGGAATGCAAGCTGCCGCTAACAATCCTTTTCCACCACAAGCTCCAGCCGCAGGTGCAGCCCCAATGCCACCAGCGCAGCCAAGTGGCAATAGCGCATCTGATGCACCATTTTAAACTTATTATGGTGGAGAATTAAGTTTCTCCACCTTTCATTAAAGAAAGATGGTATATAATATGTTGAATCCGGTCGAGCTTGAAAAGTTCGAGGAACGAACCAAGGCTATGATAACCAAAGCCAAGAAACTACAAGGTGATTATTATAATGAGAAGTTCTTTGTTGTTGACCTTAAAGAGAGGCAACAATCTAGGACAATCCAGCAGAATGCTTATCTGTGGGTAACAATCACTTACGTAGCTATCGAAGAAGGATATACTAAGGACTATATCGAACAAGAGTTCAAACGTGTAAATAAGGATGTTTTTCTTAGGGAGCGTGAGAATAAGCAAGGCAAGACCTTCCAATATTGGAGGCACATACCAGACCTTGATAAAGAAGAAATGTCTTTATGTATAGACCGATGGCTTCATCATTGCTCTATGGAAAGAGGATTATACATACCAACTCCACAAGACCATGCTTATATGGTATGGCAGACGCAGGTGGAGAGGCAAGCAGAATTAAATAAAGAGTTTTTATAGGATGCTTGGTGTCGTAGCTCAGTTGGATAGAGCAAATGTTTCCTAAACATTAGGCCGTGAGTTCAAACCTCACCGATACCACATTCTTTAACATAAAAAATAAAAAATATGAAATCATTAACAGGAAAGTATTTTATCGTAGGTGTTCGTTATGAGAAAACTTTAGAAGATGGAACGAACGCCAAGACTACTGAACAATATGTTGTAGATGCCTTGTCATGGTCAGAATGCGAGGCCAAGACAACCGAGGAAATGGCTGCATATACCAATGGTGATATGGAGATTGTCACTATGAAGAAAGCTGGTTTCTCGGAGTTGTTCCTTTCGGAAGTTGATAGTGAGGATAAATACTACGATTGCAGTATTAACATGATTACTATTGACGAAAAATCAGACAAGGAGAGAAAAACAAAGGTTCGCTATCTTGTACAGGGTGATACCATTGAGAAGGCACGTAAGAATGTTGATGAGATTATGGGTAAGACTATGATTGATTACAATATTACAAGCCTTAAGGAAACATCTATCATGGATGTGTTCTTGCATATGGGTAAACCAAAGGAGTAAGGCTTTTCATTTTTCTTAATATTTAATTAGTTTGAAATCCCCCTATGGGGTGGTGCTGCTTAGTTCAATGGTAGAACGTCCGCCCAAATCGGAAAAAGGTTGTGGGTTCGACCCCCACAGCAGCAACTATGACTTTTGGTTTGATAAAGGATAAAGATTATGGGATATTATGATAGATTTAACAAAGGAGGAAAGAAGCCTAAACACCAAAGGAGCGAGAAGCAAAAGTGGGTTGATAAGTTAGATAGACTTATGTCGGTTTATATCCGCATGAGAGACTCTAGAGAGTTTCACTATAAGTACTTCAGATGTATCAGTTGTGGACGAATATTGCCAATTGGCCAAGCCGACAATGGGCATTATTGCGGACGAACTCATATGAGCTTGCGCTTTGATACACGTAATCAGAATGCGGAATGCAAACGATGCAACAGATTCTCTTCTGACCATCTTATCGGTTATAGAAAGAATTTAGTAATGAAGCTTGGAAGATTGGCTTATTTGCAAAAGCATCCTCACGTTCCTTTAGATATGGAAGAAGTTAAGCGGCTCGGAGAGCAACAAGTTGATTTATTGGAGGTAATGAAACATCAAGCAAAGAATTGGTCTGTGTTTGAATTACAGGAATTCTATAAATACTATGCGGCTCTAATTCTGAAAATGAATGAAGAAAAAGATAATCAATAAGGTTTAAATAATGTTACCGCATTAATAATAAACACTAAATTATTTGCATTATTAAATTATTCTTCGTACCTTTGCAATCGTCTTGGTGAGACACACCATAAAAACTGTAAGGTCTTCTCTAAAGGCTTTTGTTATGCATAAGACTTGTGCATTCCTATTTAGTAACAAAAGTGATTTCATATTATTTGTGAAATGAAGTTTAAATTAAGACCATATCAAGAAGAGGCAAGCAAGAAGGCTGTTGAGTTTTTCTTGGATAAGAAGAAAAACTGGAACGCTCTGGAAGTGCTCCCTACAGCATCGGGCAAATCATTGATTTTGGCAGATATAGCTGCTAGACTCAAGGATAAAGTGCTTGTTTTCTCTCCTACTAAGGAAATTTTGGAACAAAACTACAAGAAGTATTGTTCTTATGGATTTGATAATGCCAGCATCTATTCCGCTAGTTTTAAATCAAAGGAAATCAGCGATGTTACTTTTGCTACAATTGGTAGTGTAAAAGGACATCCCGAATTGTTTACTGACTTCAAGTACATATTGATTGATGAGGTTCATTTAGTGAAACCTGAATCCGGCATGTATAAGGAGTTTCTTGATAAATTAAAGAGTAAGGTCATAGGCTTAACCGCAACACCTTTCCGTTTGTATTCCTATCAGAACTATGGTAGCATACTGAAGTTTCTGACAAGAAGTCGAGACAAGATTTTCAAGGAGCTTATTTACTATGTTCAAGTTGAGGATATGGCTAAGAACGGATATATCTGTCTGCCAAACTATTACTCTTGTCCACCGCCACAATGGAACGAAGGAAACTTGCAACTCAATTCAACTTGCCGTGATTACACTGACCAAAGTGTCAAGCAAGAATATGAACGTGTAGATTTGTATGGATGGTTAGTTAGTGTTGTCAATAGATTACTTAATCCAAAACGAGGTGGACAACGTAAAGGCATCTTGGTTTTTACCAAGTTCGTTAAAGAAGCTCAGATGCTGACATATTCCATACCTAACTGCGAAATGGTCTGTGGAGAGACACCACCTAAAGAACGTGAGGCTATCATCGAGCGTTTCCGCAATGGGCAGACTAAGGTACTGGTAAATAGCCAAATCTTGGTCGTAGGCTTTGACTATCCGGAGTTAGATACTGTAGTGTATGCAAAGCCAACACGCTCTTTAGCGCAATACTATCAAGTTGTAGGAAGACTTCTTAGGCTATCGAAAGGAAAACAACCTTGGTTTGTTGACCTTTGCGGTACTTATGATAGATTCGGAAAAGTTGAAGACTTGAAATTGCTAGACCAAAACGGCAGAGGGAAGTGGGTAATAATGAGTGGAAATAAACAATTAACAAATGCATTTTTTTAAGATATGGTAGTAAAATTAGACGAAAAAGCATGTAGCTTGGATGCAGATGAATTGGTCGCTTTCGTCCGTCTGTCATTTAATGCTGATAAAGACGGATATGTGTATGGGAGCAACAAGGAATTATCGGATAAGATAGGTATGTCGGTGGCAAAGACAAAAAAAGCTATTGATGGACTATTTGAGAAACAAATGGTATCTATCGGAAACGGAAAAGTCTTTATTTGGAAACATGAAGATAACATTGAATTTGCTGAAGGTGAAGAATCTAAACCACACAAGAATGAACCTGAACGAATAGCATTGAATAACGTCCCAAGTGTACAACAAGTGGATGATAAAGCAAAGAAGGTTTGCGAATATTTCAATAAGGTTATCGCTGGAAGAGGAATGCCTCTAGTTCATGCCCTGACATCGAAGAGAAAGTCAATGATTAATTCACGGCTTAAAGAATATGGGAGTGAGCAGATGAAACTTGTGATAGATAAAGCAGCCTCTTCTGGATTTCTTAATGGAAGTCATGGATGGATGGCAAGTTTTGATTGGATTATGAGACCAAATAATTTTATTAAAGTATTGGAAGGAAATTATGATGACAGAAAGCAAGGAACTAATAAAGACGCAGAGCAAGGCTATTATCAAGAGTCAGCCGACCTCGTGCAGCGTCTCAATCAACAGAGAAAAGCAACGAATATTCAATGAGTATGGAACATTCGATGATGTTCTAATGTCTTTCTCTCCATCAAGCCAAGTAGGTAGTAAGATGTCTATCGGAAAAGCTTTTAAGAGCAACGCACCGACACTAACCTATCTTGACCTGTGTTATGGAGAAGGAAGTGCAATAACATGGCTTGTGGCATGGGTTTCTGATGTATATGGTATCTGTGGCTTTGTTAATAATGAGGTTACGGACAATATTAAGATAATGACTGCAAATGCTATAAAGGATGAGTATTATTTCCTTAATCTGAACGAGCTGATTACTTTCTTCAAGATGTTTATTGCGGGAAAGTTCGAAAAATTCTACAAAAAGCCAAATCCGCAAGTCATTACCAAGAGCTTGTACACTTTCTGCTTTCAACGGATGGATGCCGTTAATGCAATGGAAGCAAATATGCAGAAAGAAAAGGAGGCTAAAGAAGATGAGGCTATCAAACAAAATGCTATCACATATGAAGAATGGGCTGCAACAAAGAAAGCTAAAGGCGAAGAAGTCAACATAGAACTTATCGAAGACGATAAAGGCAACAAGATTTTTCGGGTTAAAGCTCCTAAAGCAGACGCAAGGTTAGACTCAGCTTATATGATAGTCAAGAATACAACAAATGCCGATTTCAAGGCTATATGCAAGCTAAGAGAATGTTTCGTTAAGAAATATGGTATAGACCCATACGACTTGATTAGAAGTTTAGGAAATAAAAAACTTAGAGAATATGAAGAAAGAAGAAATTGTCAAGGCAATCATTAAGAACCTTAGAGATGTAAATGGCAAAAAGTTCCGCAAGGATGATGTTCAAGCCATTGTGAATTATTTCATAGACCTCACAAAGCAATCGTTACGCAACAGAGACCGTGTTATGATACGTAGCTTTGGAACATTTGTGGTACGACATAAAAATCCCAAGCAAATTAATTGCGTGCGAACAGGAGAGAAAACGATGACAAGGGAGAAAGACCATGTAGCTTTCATTCCGTCTAATGATTTTGACTTAGATTCAATAGTGTAAAATGGAGATAGCAGAAATAGAACAGATTATAGAGGCTTGCAACTTTGATGTTGCTAGCCAGACCCAAAGAGCAGAAACATTCAACGTAATTGACGCTATTGTAGAAATGCGCAAATACGAAGGTCGTTTCAACGCCAAACGTTGGGAATATGAAAATGTTAACGGACGTGGCACGATAGAAATATATTCGAAACTCGTTGCCGGAACTCTAGAGGACAAATTAGCAGAGTTTGCTATTACATTATTCTCAATGGCCAATAAGTACAAGATGAATGTCAAATCGTTGAGGCTAGACCCAGATTCAATGAGAGACCGTTCCTTTGAAGACTTAATGATGTCTATGCTGAAGATTGAAATGACACATTACCGAGTGTTCAAGAAGATTATAATCTTGATTGGCATGCTTTGCGGATATTGCATGATGAATGGTATTGATTTGTTGTGGTTCGTTAATAAGAGACTTTTGGTAAACATTAAATAGGCTAAAATATGAATAAGTTAAAGTTAATTTTTACAAGTACGGATTTCGCATCTTATACGAAGAGTACTATGGGTATGTTATGCAAGGTTCTGATACGAATTCCATACCTTGTACTTGTTGGCATAGTTAGTACAACATGTTGGCTTGCTAAGTGTATTGTAAGGTTCTGTAAGGAGAACACAAAGGCAGCGGTAATTATCGGTTTTGTTCTTTGCTTTATAGCTATGTTTGTTGAGTTTGTCTATTTTAAGATTCAGCTTGCAAAGAGTTCATATCAGACAAGTGAACTAATTAAGCGAAACTATGAGCTGGAGCAAACCGACAGATACGATATTGGCTTCCACGATGCGATGGCAAAGAACAAGGAAATGCTTACACAAAATATTAAGCCATGACGGATGAATTTAAAGATGCTTTTACAAGAGCACAATCCTTGCAGAGGAGATTCAATCCTGATTACATGAACTCCTTTTCGTTAGCGATTAAATACGATAGCTATTATGAGGAATACATGGAGATTGAATTGAGAACAGATAATGATAAGTTCTTTATTTCTACATTGACATGCGTTTACGAAGAGGATTATACTCTAAGATTAGACGAATTAGAAAAAACAATAGATAAATTATTGACAGATGAAGACAATGAATAAAAAGGTTATTTTTGTAAGCCTGTTGGATATTATAAGTATTCCATCGGGTAATGAGCATCCTGTAGATATTACGGATTTTCAGCTTAAGCACGATTTCTTTAGAGCGTTGCAAGCAGATGATAACATAGTCCGTGTCAACATCTTAGGATATGACAAGAACCAAGTAATGTATTCAAGCGATATAACATTCGCAAAAATGCTATCGGTTATTACTTACGAAATTGCTATGTATGCTGATAAGGCGGTAGTTCCATATCGCTCTACAGATAATATTGATGATACTTTTGTTGATGCAGCAAAAGGCACCGAGAGTATAGAGTTTCTCAAAGACAAATCTAATTGGCTGATTGTTGGGAACGATGATCTGGCTGATAAATTCGGGATTGACAATATAACAATGGAGAATTTCGTCTATGGAGAACTTGGAGACTATTCTGAAGGAACTAAGGCAACAGAAAAGAGATAAACATATTAAACCGGAAATCTTGACTTTGGCAACCATAAAGAATAGGTATGGGAAAGACCCTTTACCTGAGTTACGCAATTTATGGGCAAAAGGACTGGTTAAGAATTGTAGAACTTTAAATGATTTAGGCTTTATATATAATGGATAAGGAGTTAACAAAGAAGTTAGTAGCACAAGGCAAGGCTTATGTACTTGACTTGCGAGGTGGTAACGTTCCTTATAAGGAAGGTAATGCTGCGGCAGTTGATTTTTACTGCCCACAAGATATAGTTTTGAATATGCCTTGGGTGAAAATGGGTAGAGGTCACATAAACCTGCATTTAGGTGTAGAACTTCCTAAAGATGTTGGTTTGGATATTCGTTCACGTTCCGGTTTTACGGATAAAGGTATGCTTGTAGATGTGGCTTTCATCGGCAAGGATGAAACACAAGTTGGCTACATGACTAATGTTAGAGCGGATATTGATATTTGTCTAGGTTTGGTTGATGAAGACTACAGGGACGATATTGGTGCGCTTTATAGAGTTAATTCCGACCGTTATATGCCGACAGAAGATAGCAAATTTAAACTTGATTCAGATTACGACTATTATGTATTCGTAGTCAAGAAAGGTACTCGTATTTGTCAGGGTGCATTCCGCAAGGTAGAAAATCCAGATTGCATACTTGGAGAGTTGAATATGGAAAATAATCGTGGAGGAGGATACGGACATGGTGGAACAAAATAACAATGGGTATTGCGAATATGCTAACAAGTATATCTTTGAGATTAGACATTTGGCAGACATGATTGAATGCAAGGATAATGCCGCTTTCGTTTCATCTCTAAGGGAGGACTTCGGAAAGCTCGGATTATTTTCAAGCGCAGCCAATTTCCTTCGCCTTATGTATGAGATACGAGCATCTACTGAAGATAAGGAAACCTTACGAAATCATATCAGCGTAATGGCGATGGAAGCCTTGCTTACGCTTTCTTGGTATATTGTCTCAGATTATAACGACATCATCGGGTCACAAATCGAGCTTTTCAAAACCAAGAATAAGCGGTATGGAAACGCTTTCTCGGAATGTTTTACCAAGGATAGTTATCCGTATGCATTCGGTCATTTGCAAGAAAAGATTAATCGGATTTGTTCTTTGTTGACTCTTAATGAGGATGCTAAAGAAGAACCGATTCTAGACAGCTATAAAGACTTGTTAGGTTATAGCATTTTAACTCTTATCGAAATAAAATGAGATACCAAATAACAAGAATAGAAAAAGTTATCAATGGGCAGAGTTCGTTTAAGCACTGCTCGTTGATAGTTTCCGACATAAAATGTTTAGAAAACAAATAGATGCAGACGAGGTTAACTTCGTCTATGAAATGTTGAACTAAAAACAGAAAAGAATGAAAGAACCAGACATTGAAATGAATCTAAAGAAAATCATGGAACGCATAAAATGGATTAGAGAAACTAAGGCCATCTTATCCAAGGAAGAAATAAGTCTTTCCATTCCATTGATGCAAGATTTATCGCAAGTAGGCAATATTTACGATAAATTTATGAGCTATCATGCCGGAAGAAATTCCACAATGGTACGCAAGCAATTTATCTTTGTTATTCTTTATCTTTATTCTCCTAGTGCCCTTGGCGGTTCTAAGATGAGAAGAGGGCTAAGAGAGAAAATTGCTAAGGTTTTGGGGTGTACATGTTCTAATGTGAGTCATGATTACAAGAATATCAGTTTCTATTATGTTACTTACCGAAGTTTCCGTAATGACGTGAATGAGATATTGGATAAGCTATTAATGGATTTGGGGTTAAAGGAGATAGGGGAAGCTTAGTCTTCCCCCTCTTTGTTTTTGTTCACCTCTTCCTTTTTATTCATTTTTGCACCAGTAGCTTTCATGATAGCCTTCAGAGCTTCTTCAAAGTTCAAGGAATCCTTTCCGCCATTAGGATGTTTCTCCCACCAGTCAGGGTCAACCCAACGCATTGCCTTGTCATACCAAGACTGGTCGATGGAGGGGCTATTTTTTTTGCGAAAGGGGTAGAGCTTTTGCCCTACCCTTTCTTATTATTGTAACATCAACTGCTGTTTTATGCCTAGTCTATTTGCTTCTTTACCAAAAAGGTCTAATTTACGTTTTACTTCATCTTTAAATTCCTCGAACAATGCAATTAAAGCCTCTTGCTCAGTATCAAAAAGTGATTCCTCTCTAATTGTATGTTGTTTAGTTCGTTCACAATAGTCGGGTTTGTATTTATAATCTATCCACCATCCAGAAGGGTTAAGCTCATTTCCCTCGAACCAAGATACGTTGCAGCATCCCTTTATAATACAGCGTTGCGGATGTTCAAACCAACTATCTATATACCAAGCAATATCACCATTCTTATATTTTGGAATGGGGCTTTCCTCTTTATTTGTATATTTATACTTTTTCATATTACTAATGTTTTACTACTTTCAAATACTTCAACTTTGCGAATCGGTATGATACATATATCTCATCTACATTCACATCTGTATTAAAGACAAGAATACATCCCTTGTCGTCATAGAAGCCAAGGATGATATACTTTTCTTCTACATACCCTGCAACGTATGCGCCAATATCCTTACCTTTATAAAGAACAGGCTCGCCACGATACGCATTTAAAAATTCTTTATTTGTCATACGCTATTACTATTTTAGTTCATCAAAATCAAGCCACTCAATTATATCGTAGCACTCATACAGAGCTTCTATACGCTGTGTTCCGTCTCCTCTAGTAACAACCCACACATCATCACTCATCGCTCCGTAGTGAAGAGCCGTAGGATTTACGCCACCTCCACTATATCGGAACATCACCCACTTTCTTAATGGTGGCTTATCTTCTTTTAGGTCGTGCCATAATGATGCAGCATTCACGTAAGGAACGTTTTCTGTGCCACAATCGGTAACACCAATCTTTTCTGTACTGAACGTTACTCCGTTAAGCTCATTGTAATCTACCTCATCTTCATTGCTACAGATATTGAGGTAAATCTTCTTTGGTAAATTCTTTACTTTCATATCACTTAAATTTAATGATAAAAAACTCAGTATCAAGCCACTTGTCGGGACATAAGCCTTTTTGCGGCTTACCGATGGTGATACTCTCAATCTCCTTCTCAATTCGTGGGCTATCCTTTCGGTAGCCGTTGATGAAGAGAACGTGGGTGAATGGCTTGTATTCCGGTTCACCTGTTACACAACAATAACCGCCGTACTCATCAAAAAGCACTTCGCCGCCTTCGGCTTGCTGGTTTACAAGTCGGGATGCCCAATACGGCTTTATCTCCCGATACTCTTCATCCTTTCTTTCGTCAGCAATCATATCGAACCACTGCTTGCTGACGGATAGGGTCAATACTTTCTTTTTCATCCTTCCACCTCCTCCCAATCATTTGCGAGAATATTGCCAGACGATATATCGACTACTGATACATGAGGTTTTCCTGTAATATATACATACTCTCTTCCCCAACTATTTTTACCAATAGAATAGGAATCGAAACTACCCCACCCACATCTTTTTACTTTCTTTCCTTCCTTCATTCTTCTCAGAGCTTCCGAGAAGTCAAATGTTTCCTTGCTCATTATAATTTTGCTTTAAAGTTGTAAATTGGTTTAATAACATCTATCACATTAACCGTAGGTTTTATTAGCTCAACAATCTCTTCTGTTGATTTATATGCCATAGGTGCTTCGTCAATCGTCTCTTCGCATACAGAACTAGAATAGATGCCATTCATTTCATTCTTGTAAGAATCCATAGATAACTCTTTCTTCGCTTGCGTACGAGACATCAATCTACCTGCTCCATGTGGGGCTGAGCATAACCATTCCTTGTTTCCTTTACCTTTACAGATAAGAGAACCGTCACGCATATTCATAGGAATAATGACAATCTCGTCTTTCTTTGCACTGATAGCTCCTTTTCGCAATATGCCCTTGTCTGTATCTATATAGTTGTGAATGGTTGTAAAAGAATGCTTGTCTGAATTTGGGTCAATATCCACACCTAGAGTATTGACGAGTCTGTTAGCTATAATTCTTCTATTATGCTCGGCATACTTCTGAACTATACGCATATCATTTAAGTAATCATCAAGCAAATCGCCCTCCAAGTAAGAAAGTTCCTTGCTAATATTTCTAGTACCTAACAACTTGATAGCACTCTGTATTTCCTTTTCTCTTCCTTCGCTTTTCAACTTGGCAATAACCTCAGACTTATCAGCTATTTTCTTACGACAATACTCGTAGGCAAGTTTTTGGTAATAGTTGCATACCCTAACACCAAGGTTTCTACTTCCTGTATGTATCACAAGAAACTTCTCTCCTTCTTCATTTGCATCTAACTCAATAAAGTGATTGCCACCGCCAAGACTTCCAACAGAACGATATACTATTTCCATGCTGTCAAGACAATCCCAAGCACGGAATTTGCCAAACATACAACCATCAACCAATCCGTTTATGTAGGCTGATACTTCTCCCTCGTTGACATTAAAACCAGACGGAATCAACTTATTGACTGCTTCATCAAATTTCTGCAAGTCAATATCAACTTTACCAAGTCTTACGACTTTCATGCCGCAGCCTATATCTACTCCAACAGTGTTAGGAACTACTCTGTTATCAAGCTCTATTACCGTGCCAATAGTGCATCCTTTACCTGCATGGCAATCTGGCATTATTCTTATTTTACAACTATTGTAAGCCTCGCTATTAGATAGGGTTTCTATCTGTTTGATAGCTTCATCTTCTATTGTCTTTGCGAAAATCTTTGTAAACTCATTCATATCTCTGAATCTTTATATTGTTCAAATCCGATTTGGAAGTCATTCTCAATGTCTTCCTTATCTACATAACATTCACTTGCTACTGAGCGGCAGAACTCCTCAGCTAATTCTGGGTAGTCTCCGCTCACTGTGGCTAGACAGAACTGATTAGTATCGAAGTCATCAGGTACTGTCATTTCTACTTTAATGCTTACCTCTTTCATGCGCTTTCTTTTTTCTTGTTAAACTTATCGCCTTGGTGATACGGTGGTCTTTCTTTGCTCCCCATGGCTTATTTACTGTACATACATATAAATGGTAGGGAGTCCATCTTCTGTGCCAATAAAAAGGATATACCTCTAAATTGACTTTCATTATCTTCTTAGCTAATCTAATCTTCATACGCTAATTAATTACTTCCTCAATCGTTTTGAGATAGTAAATTGTATTATTGATACCTGTAAGTTCCTTGCAAGGTCTTTGGTAAGTCTCAGCAACTTCTTCCAAATCCCTGATAGATTGTTGTAGCTTAATTTTATCCTCCCAATCGAGGACTACTACATTTCTTGTTTCTTTTTTCATACGCTAAAAAGGTATTTTTTTATTACTACTACGAAAATGCATATGTTTTCTTCTCCACGCTAAATTATTTTCTACTTTAATATGCCCGTCTGGGAATTGATGTACTCTATCCCAATAAGCAAACATAGAGAATATACTTTTTATACGCTTCATACGCTACTTCTTTTTATGACAAGGGCAGCTCTCAGCGTGGATAACACAAACTCCGTGTTTCGTGTCCACAACCAGATAATCGTGTCCTTCCTCTGTGAATACAGATATACCAACTCTCTTTGCGGGTTTATTGCTATTAGCAAACGAGCGAATACCCTCAAATATCACTGCACCTACGAGCAAGCACAAGATGAACCAAACGGCAGACTTGGCTAAGTTTAAAATCTTATTCTTCATCTTCACACATTTTATTACATATATTAATACACTCAACGAACTCTTCGACTTCTTCTATACTATTCAATATAATAGTAATGCTTCCATCTTTGTTCCAGTGCTGATTACTTACATCTACCATAGCTTTATCTTACTTTTTCTTATCGAATTTGTTGCCTACAACATAAGCTTCAAATAAATTAACAAATGGCTCGTAATTATTAACTTTATCTAAACTCTTGAAGGCAAACGTTCCTTCTTCTTCAATATAAACTACCTCATAGAGATTATCTATACACAAAAGGTCATAGTTATCACGCACTATATCGCCTTCCCAAATTTCATTGCAGTCTTCGTCCATCATTCCTGTGAACTGACAGACTGTTTCTGGAATTACTTCGTAAGGAGTTAAATAACATCTATCATCTTCATCACTTTCTTTACGATGAATAAATGCAGTTCCCTGAGAGTATGTAAGTGAACCCTCAACCCATTCTCCGTTATCAAGGCGTTTAGCCTTGAACTTTATATTTTTTACTTTCATAAGCTATTCATATAAAATTGTTATTCTTCTACTTTTATCAACCTTCAATATAGCCTCCTTGGATTTATCAACCGAAGGAAACAAATACTCTGGACGAAGGTTACATGCGCCATAATCCCAATAATGGATAAGCCCAAAGAGCAATGAATGTCTCTTATCTACACGATAAGCAAGTATTGGATTATCCTGAGAATCGTAATGTATGCCTTTAACAGCCTTGCTTTTACGATACATATCTACTATTCTATATGTTGCCATAACTATTTTGCTTTAACGTTATACACTCTGTCAATTACCTTTCCTTCAGCATAAGCTTGCAGAATAGGATAAAATTCTTTAGCTTGATTTCTGTCCATAATCAATCATTTTTATATTCTTCCCAACCTCTCTCCCAAGAGCCACCTGAACGGATAGCCCAAAACTCTTGTTGAGGAAGGATAGTTCCTTCTTCATCAACTAACTCCTTTCCTTTGTATTGAACAAACTCACCTTTTGAAAATGAGTTATGTCTTATCGGCTTTCCTACGCTGATAGCGAAAGCCATTGCTTCTTTTCTTGTCATATTAATCTTTCAACTCTTTTATCAGTAAATTACTTTTCTTATCAAATGGTTTATAACCACTGCGGAGATACCAATCTAGAACAAATCTATCAGATTCGTCTTTAACAAATTCTAGTCCGATGGTCTTCACTCCATTCAACTTAGCTTGCTGTTCTGCTAGTTGTAATAGTCGTTGTGCAACACCATTTCTTCTATGAACAACATCTACCCAAAGTGCATATATTAGAGCATCAGCTTTGCCGAAAATATCACTAATATATAATGGAATAGATATTTGAACAGAACCAAGATTGTCTTCATCAGTTATTAAAATTCTGATTTCATCATTCCATGTCTGCTTTTGTATCATCGTTTGTCTTTATAAAAGTCTGGAACTCTGTTTACTTCCCACCAAGAACCCCCTTCATCTCCATAAGACACTATCCATACTGGTTCTTTAGTATCTTTATCTTGACAATAAATAGTACCTTGAACCTCCTCCTGCATAAAGATAGAATCTACTTCAATGTCTAAGTCCTCTAAAGTAGTATAAACCTTACAAGACTCGCCTCTTTCTCCGCCATAGAGTCTAACAAAAGATTCGTCGTCATTTATTAAGTCTATTTTGAGTATTTCTAGATTATTCTTTTCGACAATCTCTAGAATTGACTTTTTAATATTTATTTTACACATTGCTTATCCTCCTTTGCTTTTTTTAGATAAAATTCGCTCCAATCTTCAAAAGTCCAATCTCTTGTGTTATGAGTAAGATTGAAAACTTCCGTATCTTTCTCTAATTGGAGTAATAGCCAAGCATAATCTTCATATCGCTGTCTTAGCAATCTCTTGCGACACAATCTTACATGCTTGTATAACTTATAATCAGCGGTTGCAGCATCAAAGATTATTTTTCCTGCTATTGCTAACAAATAAGCAGATATAACACCTAATGCAATCCAACCTAATATTGTAATTACTAAGTCCATATTCTCTTCTTTTTACCCTCTCCCTGTTGCAGGAGAGGGTGGTTAGTTAATCTTTTTTCGGCTTAATGCCCCATGCAAGGCATCCGAATCTAATGTCTGTGTCAATGTTTGAACCATCAAAAACTCTCTCTTCTCCATTAATAGACGTTAGGGTAATACCTATAGGCAATGAAGGATAGAGATATATTGGAATCAAACGAAGTCCAAGAGTATTTTTCTCATTGGCAACCTCCTTATCAAATTCCTCCTTTGTAAGGTGTCCCTTCTCAAATGCAGACTGAATGAGAGAAATCTCTTCTTTAACATCTTCTTCGGATTGCCAACTTCCAAAATGTAAAGCCTTACACTGACTTTCCGTAAGAGTATTCCAATCAATGTCTTTCTTAAATTGTTCTTGAACTTTTTGCCAAGCATCATTGAGGCTTTCCTTTTTAAATTCTTCGTCCCATTTTTTATATACTTGGATACACGCAATTTGATTTGCGAGCCATTTCAAAGTATTACTAACTTTGTCTTCTAATGAAATTTGTTCCATATTACTTATATTTATGTTCTATAAAGGATAGTTATTTACTAAGGATGAGTAGGCATTTTCATCCAATGCGTTGGCATGTTTGGCTTTGCAAACTGCTTATGGTATGCGTCCATTCCTGGAATACCTGAGACTCCTTTGTAGTAGTCATCTCCTTCTTCACTACAGGTATCATAGCAATCCTGCTCATTATTCCAAGTTGCAGAAATAAAAACTTCGCCACTATCGTCTTGTATAAAACCTACTCTTGTGCCATTAGGATTATAATCCTCATCAATCCACTTTTCGTTAAAGGCAATTACCTCTTCCCCGAAAGGAATTTCTACTTCTGATACTTTATTCCATTCCATACTCTATAATTTAAATTTCACTAATTTGTTTCTTAATACTCTCCATTTCTCCTTTGACTTCAAGACGTATGATGTTTTCATACTTTGCCAAGATGTCTTTTATAGGAGATAAATCTTTAAGGTTACAAAGACTATCATGATTACCTAAGTAACCTTTCTTATAGTAAGAAAGATGAGTGTCATTGTTATCTAACATGTGATACACTCCTTTCAACTCATTTAATCTCTTATCAAGAGAAATAACTTCATTGTACTGTTCTTCTGTCATAATCTATTTATTTATATCCCATAAGGGGTGGTTAGTTAATTATTTCGTAAATTCTATCATATATTGTGCAAGCACAGAACCTACATAGCATAATGTCATAAGTATTGCTGCAACTGATGCAATTACAATATCCACTGTTCTCAACTTCGGTTCTGCTGACCAAAATATTGCATTAACTATCAAAAAGATAGTTCCTAAAATTGTTAATAATGCTACCATATTTCTATCTATTTATATCCTTACGGATGGTTACTAAACTATGTTACAAACAGATGAACTCACCCTTTTTGTTAGGAAGTTGGATATCTTTAATATTCTTTTCGCTTATCAAAGCCCACTTCTCTCTTTCAGAAGGCTGACCATCTTTGTTTATTATATTGAGAATAACTTCTATTTCTCCTAAATAACGATGTTCATTTACCCCGAATCCCTTGTCATAAGGTTCTATCTTCCTTACAAGAAGATGTTCGTTACTTTGATTTATCACAATATCACCTTCCTTGAAAGGAAGTGTGCTAATCAACTGTTCAGTCAAATCACGTATATCAAAATGGTTTTTCTGAATGACCTGTTTAATATCAGCGATTTTAGAAAATATTTCTTTCTGCTCTTTTGTTAAGTCCATGTAATTACTATTTATGCCATAAGGCGGTTAAACATCAAATCTTTCTGTCTTGATGAGTTATTATCTGACAATCATTTCCTTTATTTCGATAACCACATTGGTAGCATTTTCTTCCATAGAAAGGGCAATGGTGGTTTACTTGTGTTGCTATGCTCATACCTACACCTCCATTTTCAAGTTTTTTCTAGCCCAAGCTTCAGCCTTTGGCTTAGTCTTGAACTTCTTATCTACTTCATGCCAAACTCCAAAAGGAGCGGTCTTATACTCGATGAGAAAAAGACCCTTCTCAATCTTTACGATTCTGTATTCATATACTTCCATACACTTTACTTTTTATTATCTGTCATAGAAGCCATTTCACACACTTTGTGACACATTTGGCAAACATCTTCAAGACTTCTTGCATCCCAATTACAATATAGTCTTCCGTAACTCTCGGTTATTACTACAACCTGTCTGTCACGGAGGATTCGCCATATCATTTTCAACTTACGTTTCATACGCTTTACTTTTTACGATGATTAAACTTCTTAATAGCATCTTTCTTGGAAGCTGCCATAATTTTAATACCCTTGATGATGAACTCATGCTGTGCCTTTGGCTGACACTTCTGTTTATCAGAAGGAACGCTTCCTTTTGGTACATTGAATCTTAAATTTAGAATACCAAAAGGAAATTCACCTAGCTGATACTCCATTTCAGTTTTCATTCCAATCATTGATAATAATCCATTCATACGCCTAGTCTTTTATATATTCATTTACTTCACCCAAAACCTTTGTTAGCAGGTTCTTTAGAATTTTCAATTCATCATTCGAATATGTAGCTATTGGATAACCATCAAGGGTAGTATCGCCAAAGAAGCTACGACTTATCTTTAATGAGTGTTTATTCTTTTTCATTTTTCTTTGCCTTTTACAATATTGTACACTTGTTTTAACTCATCTGTTGATAAGCGTTTGAAATCAAAAGAACTGATAGTGTAGATGAGATTCTTACGAAGATTCTCTTCTTTAACTTCTGATATTTCCTTTTCTGTAGGAACAGATATACTTTTCCTACTCCAGCTATCGCCACCATATTGCCAGCCCGAATCTCTTCTAAATCTAGCGTTATCAACAACAATCTGAGTCTTTGTTACTTTATTAATTTTGGCGATATGTCTGTGATACATACCTGTAACTAGTACATCATCACCAGCAACCAAATCTTTAAGCTCTTTCATTGCTCACCTCCTTTCCTAATCAAGTCTAACAATTCATCTACGAATACCCAATCAGTAAAAGTATATGCTCTAACTCTAATTTCCCACATTTCTTGATATGTGTCGCAAGCAGTTTCATTTAACATAGCGTTCATATCGTAGAGTTTAATATTACTATTAACTTTTGAGAATGCGAGAATCCTACCATTGTCATTGCGTGGAACTTCGCTAGCAGGATGAAGCAAATCCTTTAAGAGCTCATTGATAGCATCTTTATAACCTTCCTTATATCCATCAATCAAAGCTAAAAGTTCTCCATGTGTTTGAGAAGTCGCAAATTTATATGCAGCTTCTTCTATTTTATTATCTTTCTTATCGTCTATCATAATCTACCCTTTCTTTTTCTAAGTTGATTCTTTCTACGCATTCTTCTTTGCGCCTTACCATCTTGTATATCTTCACACTTAAAGTGTGTTGGACAATACCAAGGGATGCAATCCGTTAAATCTTCATTACCCATAATTAGTCCTCCACATTATTTGTTGTACCTAAAAGATGCTCGTTGCCTTCGTAAGGAATGCAGTATCTCCAATATAATTCTCCAAGACAATAATACATATTATCTCTAACTTGATAGCTGAATATATTTGCAGACCATTGGTCTTCTTTATCATTTCTAACAAGTACCTTGTCAAATGGCTTGAGTTCAACCTTTGGCTTCAAGTCCACAATCTGTTTCTTCTCAGCATCCCAAGCCTTGCCCTCCTTTGCGAGGGCATCAAAGAGCTGCTGCTTCTCTTCTTCTGTGGCAAGGCGAAGTTTACAAAGGTCTTTCTTAAAGAAACTAGTTCTGAAACCCATAACCAAAGTTAAACATCTTAAATCTAAACAAATGAATGAACTATAACCTTCTGACAAGTTAGTTTTTTCTGATACTATAAATATATCTTGTCTATTACCATAATCAGCAAAAGCAATATCCCCATCTTTGAACTCATATTGCTTTTCAACCTCCAAAGTCTCACGATTGAGCTTTCCGCCCAAACGTTTCTCTATAGTGTTGATGTAGGTTCGAGCAGTCTCATCGGATTCTTTGGTGTAATTAGCCGTATCACAGAGATGTTCCTGCTCATAATCTAGCAAATTGCCATCTTTACCATAACTCTCAAGATAGTGCTTACCGACAAATGAAGTGTAATTGTCATCATCAAATCTCTCAAAGATAACCTCTGCTTTGCCATCTGTGCAAACCAATACATCGCCTTTCTTCCAGGCGAACTTGCCCCAGTCACGCATTTCCTTTGAAGGAAAAACGACACATTCTCCATCATCATACAATTGGCCATTCTTATCAAGATACCCTTCTCCACCATTCATAAAACCAAACTTTGAATTGTAGAAGGATATTTTGAAACTTTTATCATCTACTTCTTCTAACTTGCATTTACCACAAGCGGAAGAATATAACTTCGTTCCTTGTGGCTTATCCTTCAAAATTTTGACTATATTAATCTTTGCATCCATAATTAAATCGACTTTTGGTTTAAACAATATTGGTAGTGACTCATACTACAATTAGCGTATTTTGATATTTTTGGTAACTCCCCATTATAAGGAGTGACTTTCAATCCATCAATAAAATCGGCATTCTCGGTATACACTTCGGTATTATGCTCATTCATATATACTTTCTGTGCCGATGTAGAATGGCTTTCTGCTCTCAACTTACCAAGTGAACGCCAAACCTGCTTGCGATAGATGAACAATCCATGCAAAGGAATTGTCTTTACTTCTACTTTTGCTCCCATAACCTTAACCATTTAAAGATGATAATAACTATTTGATACCCTTGCGCCCAAATCGAAGCAGCCCACGGCATCCGGCTTTAAGAAGCGTTTCTCTAACTTCTCCAAAGCCACTTTATACTTCTGCTCCATGTGCTTGCAATGAAGCTTCTGAGCGGTTTTAAGTTGCTCGACAATACCCTTGCGAGCAACTCTATATTGTTTGTCGGACATCATAACCTTACCCGTTTATATAGTTGATTACGTGCTCCTGGGCTTGCTCATGCAAGTTGTCGAAAGCGTCTTCAATAACTTTGGCTGTCTGATCGCCATTAAGGTTCTCTAGCATTTCGCTTACTACCTCTATCTGCTGGTCTGTTGCTAAAGAGCAAAACTTGTCAATAAGAAAACTCTTCTGTGCTTGGACGAGCATATCATCGAATAAATCCGATACATCTACACTAACTTTATAATATGCCATAATTTGAAATTTTAAAAGTAATTAGTTGTACCACACATCATTTGGCATAAGAGCCAATTTCCATCCATACTCTAGTTCATACCTTAATAGTTTAAGGTCGTTGCTAGTTACAGATGAAAGTCCAACAAATTTATTTTCGTACTCCATAACCTAATTGTTTAGTTGCCATACTTATAACGCAAATAATTAGCTTCTGAGCCAAAATAAAGCTCAGTGTCGCTCATATTTGCCTCCATCAAGTCTTTCTCTACATCTTTATAAGAAGGCACGCAATCCTTAACTCTTTGGCAGAACAAAGGATATTTTGAAGAAACGTCTTCTCCGTCTTCATCATAGATATTAATCTTATCTACATTGTAATATGGATAAGAAGAAATATTTCCATCTGAATGGATAACCTTTCTACTCTTAACGGACACCACGATTTCAGCAGGTTTGTTAATAGCATCAAACTCGCAAGTAAAATCATCAAGCTGCGCCTCAAAAGCCGCATCATTAATCTTTTCAGATAAGTTTTCAAAAAACTTTCTCATTTTCTTCTTACAGTTTTTGTGGTGTGTCTCACCTTTTTAATTAGTAACCTTTATTTCTTAATTACGATGCAAAGATACAAAGAATATTTGAAACATGCAAATTATTTAATGTATTTCTTTTATCTTTTAACACTCTATAGTAATGCGAACAAATAATTTGCTGACGTTAACACAAAAATCCCCACCACTACATTATTATATATAGTGATGGGGTAAACCCCAAAGGGTATTTTGCCTTTGGGCTATTTTTCTTCCTTATCTACGATTTCAACAAAATCTCCGATTCCCAAACGAGCCTTATTGATACATGATGCTATCCAACCTATCAGATAGGCAGATGGTTCTCCACCATGTTTCATTTCAATATTACCCTCGATAGCATCACAAGCGTGACTAGCCTCATGACAAATTACATTCATACGCATAGCCTTACTGCTACTGAATAAAACAAGAACGCACTTTCTTCCTGTTTCTCTTATGTGAAGTCCGTAATAAGTAAATCCCTCACCATTTAAAAAATCGTACTTTTCAATATCCGTACCATCATTATTCAAGAATGCTTTCTTTGCATCCTCAAACTGCAACCCAACCCCAACACACAATAAGTGTGGGTAAATGGGCTGGTCGTATTCGTAATATCCTTTCTTCTTCATATCTCATCGTTTTTATGTTTTTCCCATCCATGCCTCGAAAAAGCATACCAAGTATCACAAATATCAAGAGCGAGAATGTAGCCTTGGTCAATACAAAAATCGCTATCAAAGCCTTCGATATGAACATACATCAATGCTATAGTATCATAAGGAACGCTACGACCTTCAAGGCAAGGATTTTTAAAATTCTTAGTCTTGTATAAACTTGTAACAATTGGCACTTGAAGAACGTCTGAAATATTCTCAGTGCTAATCTCTATCGACTTCTTAAACTTCTTCATATTCCCTATTATTTAAATTTCTCAAAGTAGAACTCAATTTGTCTATCAAAGTGCTCTTCGATTAAACCATAAGCAAGCGACATCTTTACTTGGAAAGAAGCCTTACCATTAAGCAATCCTTTAGCCTGTCTAGTAATCTCTGAGCGAAATTGTTCCAAACTCATATCACGCTTACGAAGATTACAAGACCTGCAAGATGGCATATAGTTCTCCATGCAATCATCGCCATGGGATACTACAAACTTTCCCACCTTGTCGCTCCACCGAGAGTAACAACCTCGATTCTTCGGAACAAGATGGTCAACCTGCATATCCTTATACTCTATACTCTTGCCACAATAAGCACAATGCCCATCGTATTTGCGATATATTTTAAGTCTATCTTCTTTTTTCATAATCTCAACTATTTATGTTTTAAAATAACACAGGCTGCGCTTGTTGTCTAGAGTTTGTGTTATTTATAATGAGAGTTACATCCCTAGAAGAATTTTGCGGGCTGGCATTCATCGATTAACTTGCGTGCTTCTTTAGCACACTCAGCCACGCATCTATCAACTGCTTCGGTGATGTCATTGATTTGACCCTCACGCATATTGTTGTATTTATTACAAGTGTCCTCTATTATTTTGTAGAGAGTCTGATTTTGTAAAGCCTCCATATAATCTACAAACTCCTTGCAAGTTCTGCGTCGAGGTGCTTGCACCCAATCAAGAAAGTCCTTCTTCCAGTCTTTCCATGTTTTGATTTTTATTACTATCATTGCTGTTTATATTTTTTATTTGTTATTCTTGTGCCCTATATGATATTTGTTGCATATCCTACACCGATACACCGCCATACCTTGTGCCCGTAACTTCGGATTCTGATTCAGAAACTCCCAAGCATCATCCTCGCTTTCATAAGCGACCTTCGCCTTCCAAGATTGACCTTTCCTAACCCAATGCTCATGATCTGGATGCAAATGACAGGGAATACATTTATTTCTTTTCTTCATAACTTCTTCAGAAATTTAAGTTGAAACCCTTCTGCCTTTTTTATTCCTGGGTATAGTTCCGTTAGAACCTCCCATGCTCTTGTCTTGTGCCGATGCCACATAGTAACCGGATGCACACGCTCACCACTTGGTAACACATAGAAATCTGCCTTAATGGTATCAATATGCTCATAGTTTGCAGCTTTATATATAGTTCCCTTGTTACCTATGGACGTATCGGCATAAGATATAAGGTACTTGATTTCCTTATGTGTTGCCCTAATATACTTATGCAAGAGAGATAGGCAAATCGTCTCGCTAAACTTTGGCATATCATCAGACAGCCACATTCTGTCAAATTCCCTCACTTGATGGTAATCCAACACTTCGCCCTTTTCAGTCTTGATGTGCGGTCGGATTCCATACCCTATTTGCATTGCGCCCCTTATCTTATCCTTATACAATACCAAAAGATTCAAGCAACTATTCTTCGTTACCTTGTGTGAAAAGTGATGAGGAACTATGATCGCATCTGCTTGCGCCTTATCGCACTCAATCAGCTTTATTCCCTTTTCCTTGCACTCGTAACCGATAACAAATCCGCAGAAGCCTAGCACTGGAGACTTGTTCAACTTTCTTCTTCTCATATCAATAATACCTCCAAAAATAACGTTTGAAATTGTCTAGCAAATGCTCTATACAAGCTTTGATTTCGCCTTCTCTCAAGAATCGGTTGCAAAAACCTATCAATTCATCACGTACCAACCCACGTTTTAAGGCTTCATCTCTCATGGCTCTTATAAGAGCATCCGTTGTTTCTTTATTCCCATTTCTTACAACAGGATTGCAACAAAACACCTTGCACATATCCATAGTTTCAAAACAGACTTAACTGCCTACTCATGTTCTTTAATTCGTTATTGGCAAAATCGACTTGTCGCTGGTCTATCTCAAAACCTATATACTTTCTATCAAGATTAACACAAGCCCTTGCCGTTGTACCGCTCCCCATGAATGGGTCTAGAACAACATCATCAACATTTGTCGAGTTTCTGATTAGTATCTCCATCAACTTTACTGGTTTTTCAGTCTGATTAATCAACCCATCCTTATCCTTGCGTTTGTTTGTAGGAATAGGAACGCTCAGAATATCAGATGTACCAAACTCATTGATAGGTTTACCACCTCCTTTACGAAGCATAATGATATACTCCTTTTGATTCATATAAAAAGTTCCACACACCTTAGAGCATTTATCCCATATCAAACACTTTGTGAAATGAAAATCACTTTTTCCAATCACATCAAGAAAGCGCATCAGATTGTAATCATTACACATAAGATAACAGTGTGACTTATCTTTTAGAACACGATATAATTCGTTTATATATTCAGAAATATCTATGTCGTTACTCTTGAATATCTTACCTTTTCTTGTTTGTAAATCAGTCCAATATCCGCTCATGTTACTACGCCCACCTCTAGCTTGTACCGGATAAGCTACATCTGAGCATACTAGGTCTATACATTCATCGTCTAATAGCTTTAGAAGCTTTCGACAATCACCTTGATAAATTCTATTTAACTCCAGCATATCCAAACATATCTTTTTGATTTAACATTTCTTCCTTAATTCTTCTTTGTGCCACCTTGAAATAATCCTTATCCAATTCAAAGCCAAGGAACTTTCTGTTGGTACGCAAACAAGCAAGAACCGTACTTGCGCTGCCCATAAAGCCATCAAACACCAAGTCGCCTTCATTTGATGATTTCAAGATGCATTGCATAAGCAAGGGGATTGGTTTCTCATTCTGATGTACCAATTTATCAGATGGAACTCTATCAAAGTCCCATACGTCCTCCAAACGCTTTCCGTTTATGGTTCGTCTGCCTTTGTTCAAGTACAGGATTGGCTCGTAACATTGACCATATTGCGCCTCTAAATCTCCAGCCGTATGGTTGTTCTTTCGCCAAATGAGCACATTCTTAATGGTAAATCCTGCGTTCCTCGCTTGTTGCATAAAAAAGTCCAAGGTCTTGGCACTACAGAAGATATAAGCAGCACTATCATCCTTCAAAATCCTGTAGCATTCGCTCATATAATCAATAATCAATTGCTCGTTATCATCATTGAGTATTTCCTTCGAAAAACGATGGTCGTCTGCTCTCCATCCGGTCTTATAGGAGATACAATATGGTGGGTCAGTAACAATTAAATCTACTTTCCCGCTCTCTATTTGTTTCATTCCTTCTATACAGTCGGAATTGTATATTCTATCGAATTCTAGCATGTTAAATCTCTTTTATAGTATTTACATAAGCTTCATGAGCCTCTTCTTGTGTACCAAAGCATCAAATGTAGATTTTCTTCTTACCGATCTGATATTGGGCTTGCCATTTCCTTGCGCTCTTATTCCACGTCACACCCAAGTATGCGGATGAAGTCTTCTTTGCAATAGCCGAATAAGCCATATTGTATCTTGCAGTACAATACTCCAAGTTACCAACATCATTGTTTGTCTTATCGAAATCCTTATGATTCACCATTGGTAATGCATCTGGATTCTCCAAGAATGCCTGCGCTACCAAACGATGAACATAGAACATCTTTCGCTTTCCGTTTTTGTAAAGCCATACCTTCAAATAACCTTTTGGTGTCTTGCAAGGAGAAATTTCCTTTAATTGATATGTACTCCCTATAGTAAAAACTTGTCCCTGTTTGCTAACACAATACCTTTCGTAGCCCTTTACTGGTCTAACATCACCAAGAAACCTTGTTGCACATTTACCTTTCATTTTTACCTCCTTTTTCAAAGAAACCTGAATATATGGCTTGCGCCTCCTTAGTGTCTAGTAAATCAATATCATTATAAAACCTTCTGTACACAACGCCCAGCTTTTCGTCATTTCCTGCTTCTCTTGCCATAGCTATTTGCTGACATGATTCCATGAGAAATGCACTTATCTTCTCGTAACTTCGCTTCTGTGTATTCTTTAGCATATCCATGCTTACAAAGGTTTTGTAGTGGATGATATGCTTTTCTTGCTCGTATTCTGTGAGTATAAGCCCTTCCGGTATAGCAAATACCACTCTTCTTGTCTTGTCATCACTATAGAGCTGAACTGCACCTGTAAACGATGTATATATCTTTTGTAATATCTTTGCTATCGGCAAATCCTTTTTCAAATACCTTTCTGCATATCTCTTCAGAAAATGAACGCTCATAGCAAAACAATCCTCGCTATACCCGTCATTTCTGCTCATAGGAATATACTCGTTAGTTTCCTTCAGATAAATGAATACACCTGAGACAAAGACACCTCCATGCTTTACACCTACAACGATGAAATAATCGGCATTCCGTGTAACCAATTCGTATGTCTTGGTTATCTGTCTTACACTCTGCTTTTTCATTTCACGCTTTAGTTCATTAGCCTTTTGTAACTGAAACTCATAGATTCTAGCTTCATCTAAGTTTCGTACTCTACGTATCTCACCCGAAGTCATACTTGCTGTTATCATACGCATTCCTCCTTTTTAATCTTTGACAACCAACAACCCCAAATTCTCGTAGCAACATTAGCCATCATAACTGGAGGAACACACATTCCGCAAGCAAACCAAGGCTTCATGCCATTAAAGTCATAATCCATCGGGAATGTTGATGCTAAAATCGTATCATGCGCTGAAATATAACTTGGATTATCAAAATACAAAAGCCTATCTTCCATTGCTGATATAGTATTGCATACTTTATCCTTTTTAAGAAACATATTATTGAACATAGAAAGACGATTATCCATCCGTTTGACAATATCACCGATAGAATTGTCTTTCTCGTTTCTATGCTCCCAATACTTCATCACTCCTTTTGGAATCTGTCTTCCACTATAGTCTGAGAACTCATCCAGAACAATTTCTTTCTCGTTGAAGTCCATATCTATCTTAGGCACTCGCTCGAACAAATCCTTCTGAACCATAAACGGCTTGCAAAGGTCTTTGCGTAATCCTAGAAAGAACACCCTAGGTCGATTCTGAGGAACACCCATATTACGTGCATTAAGCAACCAATGCTGCAAGATATATCCGGCATTATCCATCTGACTGTAAATCTCTTTCACGTACTCGATAGCTTCACCTTGCAACAAACCTTGGACATTCTCAAAAACCACTACCTTTGGTTGTAGTTCTTTAGCGAGGGCGATTGAGTAAAAAGCCAAATCGTCAAGCCTTTGTGCTTTCTGACCTTCTCGGAATACTTTTTCCTTTCCCCAAGCCTTTTGGCGGTCACCTGCAATACTGAATACCGAGCATGGGAAACTAGCATCCAATATATCCAGATTATGCAACTCTTCCTTCATAATATGCCCCCCCATATTGATATTGGCAATCAGCTCACGAATATCACAATTGAAAGAATACTTGACATCGTGATTCTTCAAGTACATCTTCATAACCTTTGGGTCTATCTCGTTACAGGCTACAACATCGTAGCCAGCTAGTTTATAACCAAAGGAACTGCCACCTCCGCAACAGAAGCAAGACATCACCTTACCTTTGTCTTTTGTGAAATTAGCATCTTTTTTAGTCCATCTATAAGGGAACTTGTGCTCGTTTTTATACATTTATCTACCATAAAAAAACAATCGTTAATAAAAACCGATGTATAAAAATAACCACAAGTAATATGGTTGTAAAAAGGGTTTCTAACCCTTGAATTTAGATTCTGTTTTCTTCGGCAATGCGTCTTAAATAATCATCCGCAGCGTTATCGTCTATTTTCGACTTAAGAGACATTCCTGTGTTATATCCTATCATTAAGGATACATTCTTGCTCTTTTTCTTGTTCTTTCCATATCGCAAGCTAAAAACCTTTCCTAGCCAAGCTATACCAACAATGCCATCTGATACAACTATTGTCGGCAACAAAACAAATACTTTATATATCATCGCAATCTAATTGAGAGTTAAAAATATATCTATTCTGATTCAACCAAAGCTCCACGTAGTCAGCCTTGATTTTCAGAAATTCTTCGTATGTGTAGCATTTCTGCTGCTTACCACCTTTGTTCCAATAATAGGCAACTCCTCCCAAAGAAAAGAAGTCTATCAAGTCCATTTCCTTTCGCTCCGGTTCTTCACGCTTTTTCTTTTGCCTATATCTACTTACAGCAAGCAATATGAGACAAACGCAAAGCAACACGGAAACCAGTATCTCGAATATTAACCTTACGTCTTGCATCTTTTCTTAAAAACAAAAACACGAAACTACCGATTGCAAAGTCAAAGGAATAGTGACTCGGACTGCCTTTCGGTATAGTCCATCGGGTTTCGTGTCTCTAATATCTTATCAATTTCTTAAATCGCCATTTTATCCTTTTTTGTTCTGCGCTTGCAAAGATAAATAATATTTCGCTAACCTGCAAACGTTTTAGTGCTTTTAATACTTTATTTGCATTATTTTAAACTTACCCTTTTTTGAAGTTCATCCCAAACTCTTCTTCCGTTACCTCATACATTACATCACCATATGCTACTCTTTGCTTGTCTTTTGCCATCAGCAATAAGTTTCTATAAGGTATCTCTTTCACGACTTCTTGGTAAGATAAGTGCAGACTATCCATAAAAGATGCAATCTGCCCTAAGAGTGTATCGTTACCTATGGTCGTGGTTTTGCTATCATCCTTGACGCACTCTTCGCCAAAATTGATAGCGTCTGAAAATCCTTTATTGAAATTAGAGAATAAGCCTTTTGCAAGCCATTGACAACATCTTCTAGTTTTCCTTTAGATAATTCATCACTAATGGATTCATCGCCTTGTATAAACACAGATAATGCCTTGCAAGCGTCACCTAAATCTTTCATCATCCATAAGATTTCCCCTGGCGATTTGCCTTCCTCAAAACGGTCAAGGTATTTAGCCGCCTTTACCAATTTTATAATAGTTGGCGGTGAAATACAATAAGTCTTTCCATTCACCATTGTTGTTACGGAATCCTCCCCAAGAATAGCATCCGCAACTAATTTACTTGCCTTACTCATAGTTCTTAATATAAAAAAAGGGAACGGCAGTAATACCATCCCCCTCTATCATTTGTCGTTTATACCTTATTCCCGTTCCACAACTGCAGAACCTTCCCATTGGTACTCGCCAGCCACACCATCGGTCTCACTTTCCATGGCAACGGCAGAAATACCCAAAGTGATATTCTTGTCCTGCTGGTCTCCCTTGGCTACGATAGCCGCATTTGAGAAAACGATGTAGTTTCCTGTCTTGGTCTGAGCAACAATACACTTGTTGATATTTTCCAAATCTTGACTAGAAGACCAACCTACTGCGTTCGCCTCCGTTGTAGTCGCTGCTCCGGTTGAATCGTACATCTTACCACCTTGAAGGTCAACCTTGTTCTTCCATGAGAAGACACCAATAGAGAATGTAATAGTCTTAGCACCCTCATCGGTCTTGTCACGATAGTAAACCTGTCCGTTCAGCTCGTTCTTGTACTCGGTAACACTAGGGTCATCCTGAGAATATCCCCATGTTCCCTCATGGCTGTTCAAGACCTCTGTAGCGGTTTTCAACCATGTAGCCAACTTAGCAGGTGTATTTGCCTCGGTAAGAGGAGCACCATACCAAATTCTCTTGATTCCAATAAATGGTTTCATCTTATCTTACGTTTAATGTTTCAAAATCAATAGTAATGTTTGCGTAATGGCAACTCAACCTACTCTCTTGCTCTATGCCGTGGGAGCGGATAGAATAACGATACCATACATCCTCTGCTTTTCCGACTTCATTGTCGGACAGGATTTCAATAGCCTTCTTTAAAAGCTCGTTCAACTGAGGATTAGCCTCGCCCTCTATATCTTTGAGCAATATATTTACCTCTATAGTACAATCATTGAAATATGTCTTGTCTGCACTCATACGCTTAGGGATGATGACTATCATGCCATCATCGGGAATCTTCTCACCGACCATAGGTTCTTCCCCATCAAGTCCACCCTTTTTCAGATGTCCTTTCAGTCTTCGTTCCATTCCCATAAGCTCCAAGTCATCATAGATTACATGACCTGCATCTATTTCTGTTATCATCGCATATCCTCGATTTCTTTCTTGATATACTGAATACCCGAATCTATAACATCATATCCCCTAGAGGAAACATCTGACGCATATTCCGCTTTGTTGCCAAGGGTCAAGGTGTGGTCATGTACTTTACTATAGTTAGACCTTCTGAGATTACCTGTGCGGTTTCGGTAGTTTCCGTTAGTCTTATCAAGCTCAACGGCTGTTTTACCTAACCTGTCAAGAAACTCATCAACTTCCCTTTCTCCTTGCGCAAAGAAAGCGTCTATCTCATCCTTTATAACATCAGACATAGATACTCATATAACCAAGATAATTGCACTTAGGGGCATTATAGACCTTTCCACCTCCTCGGTAGCTTCCATCATTGGAATAGACCTTGACTTCATCACCTTCGGAAATCTGGCACTTGTCACAAACAATGTGATATTTCGGTGTATATATGCTACCATTATCGGTAGTGAAATGCTCGGTAGAGTTGTCATCGCACCGACAACGCCCCATTTCTTTCCATTCCTCAGAAGAGCTAATGACCTCGTTGTACTTGTTGACAACCTTATTCACGAACTTCTTCTTTAATATGTGAGGAGAATATAACATAACCTAGACATTTACCAAATATCAGACTTATCCGTGATAGTGGAAAGCCCTAAAGCTGCCACCACTTCATCATCCGGAGCAACACCATATTTTCGGCAAAGCCACATATAGTATTGCCCTATCCTAGAGTAGTCCCAAGAGACAGAGAATCCATTTTCGTTCACATTGCTCATATATGGGGCAAGCATAAGTTCCTCGATTACGGAAATCATCGCCTTGCCTACAACTTGCGAGTTGCTAGACGTATATTCTTCGTCAAGGTCTATACCTGACGAAATATCTTCCAATTGGGCATCGGTAATATTCCATGCACGCAACTTCTGTGAAATGTATTCTCTTATCTTCATGTGACATCATTATTTCTGATCCTGACTCATAGCTTCAGCGATTTTCTTTGCAGCCTCCTGCTCGCTCTTTGCTTTTTCGTCAAGTTCCTTTTCTACATTCTCCTTTTCAGAAGTCTCTTCGGTTGACTCGGCAGCATCCTTTTTGGTTGTTTTCTCCTTTTTAGGCTTGCTCTCCTTTTTCTCCTTCAAGACTTCCTTCTTAGGTGTCTCTTCTGGCTTCTTTTCTTCTTCCTTTACAGGATTTTCCTTTCCATCATTCAAGACTTCCTTTTTAGGAGTATCTTTAATTTCCTTATCGTCTTTTGGAGATGCAGAACTATTATCGTTCTGCACCTCCAACATCTTGCAAAGCTTACGTTCGATAAGGGAGTTCATGCGTTCTTCGTCAAAGTCCAAGATTGCACCAACTTCATAGATGGTGTTAAAATGGAACTTATCACGGAACGGACTAATTACCTCACCTCTCATAAGCCTAACCTACTGCTTGTGTTGAATCCAAAGAGTAGATAGCATCAACGTTATTCAAGATAGGAACAACCATTGCTTGTGAGCTGGTGAACTCACGGAGTGGGTCGTTTGTAGAATAACGGCTAGCCAAGATATACTCATCGGCTGACTGATAAGTAACACCTGCAACTGGTCTTGTAGCTTCGGCTACGTTAGTCCAGAACAAATCACCAAGGTTATCATAGCATGTAAAGGTCATGTGACCCTTAGCCCAAGGGTTGTGTGTTCCCTTCTTGCCGTTAATCTCGGTCTTGATTGTACGGGCTACACGTACCAAGTTAGTCTGCCACTTGTTTTTGAAGATAGAAGCAATCTGCTCAAAGCTCAAAATAGGAATATTGCTATCACTATTGATTGCAATGCCTTGATTGAAGGCAAACTGAGCACGAACCTGCTTGTTCTTGCCAAGCAACTTAATTGTGTAATCATCAAGATAACAAGTAGTGATGGTATTTTGGTCTTCCATCGCCTTGTCGTAAACCAATTGGATGTCATCAAGAGGAGTTGCATCCTCTGCGTCCCAAGCCTTAGCACCGTGACCAAACTTATTCTTCTCGGCAAAACCTACATCAACTCGGACACCAGTACCACCGGAACGAGTTGCCAAAGCTACACCTGTTGACAGCTCACTGAGGAACATATCTTCAATACGCTCGTAAACCGCCTGAATACAACGAGGAAGGTCTGCAAACAAGTTACGCAAAATCTGTGGCTGAGGCAAACGTTGCGCAATCATGTTATCCAAATCCTTAAGCTGCTTCTCTGTCATGTAGAGTTTCATACCAACCTTTGGGATTTGACCCTCAGCGGTTGATACCTTGTCACGGCTCTTCAATGGAAGTTCTGCATCCATTGATACAACGTCAGCAGCAACTCGTGTGTATTCCGCAGTAATTGATGCCCAGCGTCCGTCCTGACTATATGTGTTAGTCAAGTGGTCTCGGTACATATAGGTCAATGCAGTCTGATTCTTGCCGTTCAACTTCTCTACTACACTTGCAACAAGTTGTGGGAAGTATTTGTTGACCAACTGAAAATAAAGTGATTTTTCCATCTGTTATCCTCCTTCTTTTAGTCTTTGTCCATGGTTGCATCAGACTCATCGAACTTGTTTGCATCCTCATCGCTAACCAAAGCAATCTTTGGCATAGCTGTAAGGAACGCATCCGGATAGTCTGCACCATTTGCAGCCTTAGCTGCTACCTTGTTAACTTGTCCAGCAGTCATAATTGCCGCTGGTTCACCGTTCAGAATGGAACGATAGAGAACACCCGCATACTTGTAATGCTCCAATGGGTCACTGGCAGTACCCAAAGCCTTATAATTGTCTGTTTCAATAGGTAATGGCTTGTAAGTTCCCTTACCATCTGTCACGATAACACGACCTGCGTAAAGAACTTCATCTTTTACACCTGTCCAATCCAAAGCACGACCGCCCTTGATGTCGCCTTCCCATTTCTGGATAATGACGGAATCCTCACCAAAGACAATTTGCTTTTTTGTAGTCTTCAATTCCTGATTCATGTTTTTCAATTTTTAAAGTGACTGAACTAATGATGCGGCTACATTGTCAACGTCCTCCTTTGTTGGCTCACCCTCGCTAGCACGATAGCTGCCCCCGAATTGTGGTTGTTGCAACGCCTTGTAGTTGTTCGCTACCTTGGAGAGGTATGTTTCGATAGCTTCATCTGTAGCATCATCGCTCAATGTGAAACCCTCGTTGATACGACTTTCGGGAATGCCCAACTCCTTAGCCTTTGATAAAATCTTCGCATCGTGGTCTGCCTTTGCCTTTGCCTTTGCAGCAGCCTCTTCCTTAGCCTTAGCCTCCTCAGCTTGCTTTTGGATAGTTTCTTGCAATTCCTTAATGGTCTTGCTTTGCGTCTCCATCTGTTCGTTGTAAGTCTTGGCTTGATCGGTGTTCTTTTGAGTCAAGGTCTCTACGAGTTTCTTGAACTCTTCACGTTCCTTGGTTCTTGCTTCCTCTGAAGCTTTCTTCTCTGCTGCCTGCTCTTCAAAGTATTTTTTGAGATAGTCCGGCATTTCGTTTTTCTTTGCCAATTCCTCCAAGCGTTTCCTTTCGGCTTCTTCAGCGGCTTTCTTGGCTTCTTCTTCAGCTTTCTTCTTAGCTTCTTCTTCAGCAGCCTTGCGTTCAGCATCTTCTTTAGCCTTCTGTGCCTCCTCGAACTTTTTCTTGGCATCGGTAACTCTGCGGTCATTGTCCCTTTGCAAGGACTCCAAAAAATCCTTTTGACTAGCAACCACTGTCTCGATGTTGTCATCAGTAACAAGCCCCATCTTATCAAGCATTTCGGCATGTGCCTGAAGAACTTCATCACCTAACCCAAGAGACTTATACTCTTGTTTTAGTAACTGGAAAATTTTCTCTTTCATTCTTTCGATATATTTGTTAAAACTAGTGCAAAGATAATACGAAAAGAATAATTAACACACTAATCTGTTTGCGAGTATCTCACTTTTGCCTAAAAGTGAGCAATAAGGGCATTTACAAGCGATTTAAGGCTATTTTATTATGAAATCGTATACTAGTAGTAATACAAAATTAAACTCGCATATAACGAAAAAAACGCCAAACATCCTCACGGACATCTGACGCTTGTCGAATAAAAAGAACCTAAACATTAATCATCTAAAAGTTTATAACATTTCGCATATAACCCAAATGATTCAAATTAGAATAAAACCGTCCATCACGCTCTATGAATTTACCGGACTTCACAATCTCACCATTATGCAACATTGCAAACTTAGAACCATGAGCTGTCCATTTATTCATTTCTTTCATATGTTCATTAGAACCCCAACCATATTTCTTGATAGTAGGATAAATGAACCGTTCAAAGCAAATCTGACTATCCGTTTTATCATGCTCGGAGCAAATCGGGAGCACTCCATTATGTGCGAACCAATAACCTGCCTTATAGAATGGATGGCAATTCTTGACGCAAATAGAACCATGAGTAGCAAATCTAAAATGTATGATTACATTCTCATTTATATCTCGCTTCATCAATCTACGGATAAATGTTGAGAAATGCAAGCTCTTGTAATGGTCAGACTCACTCACGAAACCACAACCATCTGGATTTCTCATATACGCTGCCTTCAGCTCATCTACGGATGGCAAAGCAACACCTTTCGGACATACAATAACAACACACATATCTTTACCCTTTCTTTTTTTTCTTAGTAATACTTTGGCTTATTTGTGTCCTAGGGCTTTTACCCTAGGACTACATTAATTAATTATTATTGGCTGCAAATGCATCCTTACGGCTCTGGAAGAAAGCCTTCTCTTCTTTATTCAAGAAAGGTATATCTTCGATATTCATAACCTCACTAGTGAAGACATTGTTGCGAGACCAACCGACAAGCTTTGCGCAGAACTTAACCCACATTTCAATCTTCTTGTAATTGGTTGAACCTTGATGCTGGCGAAATTCGATAGTCTTGTGACGTGCATAGCTCTCTGCATTGACCTTGTAATATCTATCTCCATGAAATACATTACGTCTAATATCGTAATTGCCGTGGCAATTAGAGAAATCCTTGTCAAGCAAGCTGGCTGCCCAACGGCAATTACCTCTTCTTGAAGGAGCCATGAAACTATCAATCAATCTTTCAAGCTTCTGATAATTCTTGAAAACGTTAACATACTGCTCACCTGTCAACTTAGCTGCACCGATATGAACGTGAAGACCACAAGTAGAATTAACTCTTGCACCTACAGCATCCAAAGACTTGATAGCCTTCTTCAAAGTTGCCATACCATTTGTATTGCCATTCAATACCGGACTTACAACCTCGTTAGGGTCAACATCACCACCAACTGAAGCATCACTAACAATCTTGAAATAGCTCTTGTTATCGGTGTGGTTATAACCCTCAGAATGAATATCAACACCATTCTGACGACCTGCCTCTATCAAGGCATTGCGCTCGGCATGAACACATTCAATCTCAACACCGAATGTATAAACGAATCTCGTTGAAGTTGAACCGCTTGGCACACAAACCTTCAACATATCGGAGATTTCTTTCTCACGAAGACCGCAAGCCTTCAATGCAACAATCTTTTCGTTGCGAGGCATCTTTGACTTCTTGATTTCGTCAATAGTCTCGATTAATGACTTCTTTGAACTTGCGAATGAAAAACCAGTCTGCTTAGACATAATCAATTGTGCTAGTTGTTTCGGGTCTTACCCCTTGGTGTCGCTCTCACCTTATTGAGTGAAACTTGTCACTCGGCAAATCAACCAACTTATCTTGATTGACGATGCAAAGATACAAATAAGTTTCGAAACATGCAAGCTTTTTAATGTTTTTATTTATTTATTTAACTTACGGTAACTGATATATGCACCTTATTAACAATTCAACTTTTTATATACCTTATTATATATAAAAAAGGCTTCGATGTTCACACACCAAAGCCTAAAAACTTCACTAACTAATTACCAATTTTATCAACTATCTTCTTAAATCATCACCAATATCTTCTTCTACTCCCAAATCCGGCAGTCTGTCATACGCTTTTTGGTCATCACCACCTTCAGACTTAACACCTAGCAGATAGCCATTCCGAAAAGCATAATAAACCACCTTTTCCATATCTTTAGCCGTTGCGTTATCTGTCAAATGCAGCGTGGCGTACAATCCCATCAAGAACTTCCGTACATCTTTCGGATATACCTTGTTGTTCTTTTCTAAAGCGACTGCCATTCTTAACGGACTTTTCATATTCTTCAATTTTTCGTTAAACCATCAAATGAAACACAAAAAATGAGAGCCGTTCCGCTTGCTTCCCTAGTTCATAAGCTTATTCACAACTTTATTCACTCCATCTGTTTCCTACGTTGCCCATTGACAGATGTCCGAGATTCCAATAGAACAAACATCAGCTCTCTCCTTGTGTATCATTGTGCCAACGGAAGGATTCGAACCTTCGCCCCTAGGATTAAAAATCCTATGCTCTACCACTGAGCTACGAAAGCGTAAAGGAATGGTTGGATTTGCACCAACGCCCCCTTGATTACCAAGCCAAGTGCTCTACTACTGAGCTACATTCCTTATAATATGACAAAAGTACTTGTGGTGCAAGGGAGATTCGAACTCACCGAACCCGCTATGGGAATTGATTTACAGTCAATCTTCTTTAACCGCTTGAATATCGCACCATTTGTGGAACATACACCTATTCCACCTCGTTGCCCCAAGTGGATTCGAACCACTAATGACAGAACCAAAACCTGTAGTGTTGCCATTACACCATAGGGCATTTTAGTACTGCATAAAGGATTCGAACCTTTGAATACCAGCGTGAAAAGCTGGCGACTTAACCACTTGTCTAATGCAGCATCTAGGGATTCTCACCCTAATTAGAGTTTCCTTGTTATAGTCTAGCTGGGCTGGGTAACATGGAACCCCTGCCGTAAACTCCTAAGTCTTGACTTATTATGGTAGAAGCGACCTCTCAGAAGGCCATCTGTTTCAAACACGATGCAAAGATAAGCATTTTTTTCTATACTTGCAAGTGTTTTAGTGTTTATTTATATTCTTTTGATGAATTTCACATCACTTATCCTTGCGGAGAATACCACAAAGGGTATCTACAAGTTTCTTTGCGTCATCACCTTTGATTTCGATAACATTGGAAACATCAGGAGCATCCTCGCCTTTCTGTTCCTTATCCAAACGCTTACGGAGAGCCAAATCTGGATTCTCAACCAAGATAGAGTCCAAAGCATAATTGCAAATGCGGCTTGCAAGCTCCTCGTTACCATTCGCATCACGCACAAACTCATTCTTGCCTTCAAGAATATCCATAATCTCGTTGTACTCTTCGGCATTCTCACAATTACGTGAGAGCATACCAATTACCTTGTAACGGTCAATCTCAAAGCTGACCTTTAATTTGTCTTTATTCATTCTTTCTATCTTTTATTAATTAAACATTATACCAAAAAAACCTTTCATAATAAAGTCCTCCCCTTACCTCATACCGGATAGCGTCTGACTCTTTGCAAAGCTGACGGATTCGCATATACAAACGTTTATCAAGCTCTTCTTCAAACAAAAGAGACAATTCCTTCCAATTGTCAACGACTGGTGCAAACCAAGGATACTGCTCATTCACAGCTTGTAGCTCATCCAAGGTTACGTGTCCGTATTCTACCATGTCATAGCATCTACGGAAGTCACTATTGTCTTTAGGAATATTCAAATCTTTCTTTCGCTTTACACCCATCAATGCACTCCACATAGTCATTGAAGAGATACCCGTATCACAAGTGGCTACCCACTCTATCATTCTTTGCTTGTTCATCTTCTTTTATATTAATCACGCTAAGTCTCTTTATTAACTCTTCACATGCTTCTTTAGTTAAGATGCACTTCTTGGAATCTTTAATACCAATAATCTGTTCACGAATATCAGCATCCGTGTCGTACACCTCCTGTAGTTTTTTCTGAAACTCAATTACGTCTTCGTTGGTGAGTTTACCTTTCTTCTCAACAATTTTGTTTGTTATATTCTTATAAACACATTCGAGTTCAGAACATAAACGAGCTTCTAACTTCATCATTATTGCGTGTACAAAAGTATCATAAAGTCTTTCCATCTTGTATTTCCTCCGAAAGTCTTTTGATTACCTCGTTATCTTTATTCTCAATGCGAGCCTTTAAGATACTCTTGAAAGCGGCATCCATTGCCTCGTATCTACTGGAATATTCCTTACCATCCGTATGACACAAGCCTTCCTCTACACACCAGGATGTAGTTTGCCAACAAAACTTACCTTTCGAAATGTTTGCAACACAAATATAGTAACCGAAATGCTCTAAAAGCCAATCTAACACCATATCATAGCTTGGAGCGGATATTGCCGGATGCTTACTATTCAACTTTAAGGCAGCAGAAAACTCAATATTGGATTTTTCCCACTCGGAATTTGAGTAAGCAATATAACTGCCATAATGCTCACTATATTTTCCACCCTTACGAACACCACCCTTTGCTGTCCAAGGGCTGGCGTAAGCCCAAAATTCGGCTATCTTCTCATCGTAGCCAACCTCCTTCAGAAGCTTGGCTATTTCAAAGGGAACTACCTTTGGTTTTATCGTCTGTTTATTAGCCATTTTTCACCCTTTCTAAACTGAACCCGATTCTGACTTATCTAATTCATCAATCGCCTGTCTAAGCAAAGGAAGAACCTTATCCAAGTCTCCGAAATCCGGTACGACTTCATTAACTCGCAAGATTGCTTGACCTAACAAGCTCTTAATCTTTTCTCTGTCCATTGCTCTTCTCGGTTTGTTTCTCTAAGTCTTTTAAATCTACCTTCTCAAATCGAGGAACTGGATTACCATCTACCTCAACATTACCAAAGAACATTTCCTTTGGTCGCACCCAAACTTCATGCTGTCCGCACATTGCTTGATACGCAACCTTAGCTTCAGAAGTCTCGCTATCAGTAACCTCACCAAGGTACTCATAGAAATTGCCCTTATAGTGTCGGTAAATCGGCTTACTGAATCCACCATGCAGCCAATCGGCTTTGCCGTTGATTTTCACGTACTCCCTTACCGCATCGCACTTACAGGACTTATTCAGCTCTTCTACCCAATCAAAGAAAGCTTGTTTGTCCTTGATCTCTTCACTTGATACCATGAAGAGATAAGTGCAAAGAAGCATCTTACCTGCATCAGTATCATATTTCTTGTTCACCTCTTCAGCTAATTGCATCATAGGTGTATCTAAGCGATAATTCCAACTCATAATCTATCCTTTCTTACTTTTTAAATTTGCCAAATCCTCTTTCAAACGTAGATGGAAATTATCTTCTCCATCATCACCGGAAAGAAGCCAATCAATTCTTTGGGCATAAACCTGAGCTTTCTTCAGAAGTTCAATACCCTTTTTGAATTCCTTGATAGTCTCTTTAGATAAGCCATATCTGTTAGGCATCGTATGATGATGTTTTCTAACATACTTGTCTTCATCCTCTTCTAACCATCGGTCTTCGAGAAAGCATCTTTCGTCTTCCTCATCCAATGGATGACCATCAACATAATCTTCTATCTTTGTATATATGTCAGCAATCCGATACTGAGCATAATCAAAACGTCCACCACTCATTGACTTTTAACTTCAAACTTGAACTTACTTCAACGCAGTCAACCTCGCTTCTAGCTGTTGGATGATGTTATCTATAGTCTTTCCCCTATAATCAATAGCAATATCTTCCAGCACCTCAATCTGAGCCGCAATTTTTAATCTTTCTCTTACTACTGTCATAATCAAACTTGTTTATTATGATGCCGTGCTTGCAAAGTTGTAATGCACGATATAAACATAACCGCCATACATCTTTCCGATTGTTACTTCAACGAAATCAAAGATAATGTCGCCATCCATCTTGTAAGAAATCAAAGGCTCAGTTGGGAATGCATGGTGTTCTGTGTTGAAACGATACACTTCTTGTGATAGTAACTGCTTGAATACATCAACCTCACCATCCTTTGAAAAAACACCTTTAAACTCATCTTCATTGTCAATTGCAACAACTACTCCAAGTTCACTTCTGACACATACACCTTCATTTCTACCACTTTGTTCATTATACAAGACAGGTAATGTGTAAACACCTCTTGATTCTTCCATATGCTAATTCTTAATTTCGTATTTTCATTTTATCCTTCAAGTTGCTTACATTGAGCTAAGTCTATTGCGTACGCCCAACGCTTAGGAACAAAAGACATCGTAGGTACGAACCTATCCGCACGCTCAACACATACATCTTGCGTCCGGTAAATCAATCCGTCTGAGCCTTTTACTTGCAACTCTACTAGAATTGTATGGTCTAGCATCGGGAACTTATCAATATCATGCCAGACTTCACCGCCTTCAAGGAAGGTAGGCTTTATATGGTTCATCTTTGCCATAAAGTACTTCATGTAAAATGTTTGACTTATATTCGTTAGTTATGGTCTCGCAACTACCAAAGCACCACAAATCCTTGGATTGCTCCTTGTGTAACCTTGATGACTTTATATAATAGCCATTGTTGACATCGTAATGCTTACGTACCATAATGTTATCGTTTACCACTCCAATCTCATCATCTGTGATAACATAGAACAAACGCCCATCGCTGAATGCTTTCAAGCCTTTGTACACTCCATTAGAGACAACCATCTTTTCATAGCCGTTCGTCTCCCAGTTGGCATAATTCCAGATGGTTTCCAAATCATCATCATTCAGAAGATTATTGTCCGTAATAACCTTGCCAATTACCTTGAATTTGCCATCTTGCATCATTGCCTCAACGACAAATTCATCGGCAGCGTTGAAATCGCTAATCTCTATGGGTCTCATAATACTTGTGCTTAATATTCTCGTAAATCACCCTCTTTGCAGCCTTTGCTCTTCTGTTATTATCAGAAAAAACATCATCATACAAAGACATATCTTCACTCTCAAAAGCCACATGCTCACCTTTGTAGCAAGCATCAAAGCGGCATCCTTTTTCGGACTTAGCCGCAGTAAACTTTATCTTACCAAACTTAATCTGCATAAGTCCTATCCTAGAAAAAATATTAATGATACTATTTCAAGAGCAAACAAAAATACTAATGCATTCTCAATTGTGAATACCTTTTTCATTGTTTCAATACAGTTTTACGTGTGTCTCACGCTCTAAATTTATATTGTAAGGGGATTTTATATCCCCTTTGTTATTCTTACTTTAAGACTCGATAAGTTTCATAGAAATCGTGAAAACTCTTCAAGTAACCTTTCTCAGTCAAAGAGTTTAAAATTTCTTTCAACTCATCCTTGGTATTATCCAAATCGAAATCATACAACTCAGCAAATGTAAAGTACTTGTTACCACCAATTACATCAGCCATCACTTCGATGTTGCCATAAACCATTGTCTCTTTCTTACTCAATCTAGTATTCATAACGAATCACAGTTTTTACGGTGTGTCTCACCTTTTTAATTAGTAACCTTGTTTCTTAATTACGATGCAAAGATACAAAGAATTATAGAAATATGCAAATTATTTAATGTATTTCTTTTGCATTTTAACGCTTATTATATATGTAGGCGCAAAATTAACTTTCTGTAGCAGAAAAAGCCAAAGAATCCACCATTTCATTATACATATTACCTCTATGAGCCTTAACCCAATGGTATCTTATCACCTTGCCTTTCGCTACCTTATTATATATAGGCTGTAAGTCTCCTAACTTGCAAGCCTGTATTCTCTCTATAGCCACTTGGCAATCCACATATACATCAACAGAACACAAAAGAGGGCAATCACCCAATGCTTGAATGACCGCCCTTATTTCGGCTCTCACCGAATCGTTCACTTTGGCTGTGATAAATGTATATTTCCCACTTTTGATAATCGCTCCCTTATGAAGCACAAGCCAACCGCAACCACACTTGTTGTTCTTACTAGAGCCATCAGCATACACTTCATAGCGCACACCTTTAGCCTCATCAACAATCATCTGAGCAACAACCTCCAAAGAGTCATTGCTCATCACATTGGCTATTTGCTTGGCTTTCTTCTTCATAAGCGATTAAATCAAACCTCGTTCCTTGAACTCATTCATCAATGGGGTTGCCAAGACCTCAATATCTGGATGAGGCTTTCCGGTAGTTCCTTTTGATCGCAAATCGAAGAAATGAAGCCAATCACTCACGAATGCTGTATGAATCAACTCCGTGTTGGTATCAAGAGGAAGTATCGTTCTCGCATCCTGTGGTTTAAGACCATCATCCTTGACCAAAGACAAATACATCATTTCGCATACTCTATTTGCAAACCACCATTTTTCTACCGGACTCCAATGCTCATAACTACCGATGTTCTTTGATAGGTCAACAAATGTTCCACCATCAAAAGACGATGGATTAACCGCATCATCTTCGCTAACCCACTTTGGCTTGTTGATAGCAATCTCTCCTCCGAACTTATCTTTACTATAGTTGCAATATCGGGTGCTTTGTTCCGCTACGGAATCTACACGATGTCTGTTAGCCTCTCTACTTACCGCAATCTGAGTAGTAAAGCGGACTGTTATTCGCTTCTCATGCCATTCCGTAGGCTCGCAAATATAGTCCAAATCCTCAAACCATCCATTCTCTACTATAACTCTGTAGTTAGTCGTAATATAGTAATCGTTACCTATCTGCATCACCTTGGAATACTTGTTCTCACGATAGTGTTTTACCAGTAGAGACTCCGGAACAAAGAAGTCATTATCGTAAGCAACATGGAGATAAATTGTTCCATGTTCACACATGGCAAGATGGTTGCTGCTTACCATACGCTCAACGAAAGGCTTTGCGCTGTCTTTGTCTATCTTCATACTTGACGCATAGCAAGTGCGACCGCATAACTCTATCTGCTTGTAAACTCCATCCATGCCCTTGCCTTGGGATAGGATTTCATATCTCGGTTCTAATATCTTCATATCCTTATAAGTTTTGAAATTCGACCACAAAGATAACTATTATATTCCACTCTACCAAAAATTAGCATTCAGTTTAACAACACTTATCTATATTGTGAAAAACAAAAACTTTCAGACATAAAAAAGAGGAGAGTGCATCACGCATTCCCCTCCTTCTCGATTATATATCAATATTACTACAGTTTAATCGTGTGTCTCACCGCTTGCAAACATATCTACTTGCTTGGATGACTTGTAGCCGATGATTTCCAATACCTCCCCAAATTTAGAATCATACCAATGTGGTTGTGTTTGATTCATATTCTTCTCGTTGATGTCGTTCTCACCATAAGCCAATCCTTTCTTGGTAATCTCACAATACTTGTGTACCTTGTTCGTACCCTTGCGCTCTTTTAGCTTCAATAATCCTGCCTTTACCGCCAACTCATTGAACTTTCGAGCAGACAAGCCTACACCATGAGATTTCAATAACTCCGTAGCGGAATGCTTTGCACCATTCGGTGCGCTCACATAATCAGGTGTCGGCAACCCTAATGGTTCAGCAATTTTCTTAGCCATCGCCAATTTGGAAACATCGCTGAGGTTCAGATAACCAGGAAGAAAGTTCAACCACTTCAGCTTGATGTCAAAGGAATCGGAAGCCTTCTTGTCCAGCTTCTCCTGCTCGTACTTGACTCTGGCAACTTTCTCGACTTCGATGAAGTACTTACGGAACAATCTACCTTGCTCATTGTTCTCTATCATACACAACTCCTTTGCCATATCCAAAGATAAGGCATACTCAATACGACTTCGACCACCATTTGAGTTTTCCATAATTTTGTGGAAAACTTCAAAATCTTGATTTTCAACGAATCCATACTTTTCTATGCGATTTTTAATCCATGTTGAAAAGTCTTGCTTACTGCCCAACTTTTGGTGCAGCTCCCTTGCGTTCACGGCTTGTTTGCCGTCATGCTCGATAATCTCTACAACTTCAATACCTCTCTTTTCATTGTTAAGGAACTCTGAGACTACTGGTAAAGCCTCTACATTTACATCAGTTTTGTTAAATTCTAATGTCATTTACCTAAAATTTAAATTGTTAATAATTATATTTGGCTGTGGTGGAAACGAAAAGCCCCATCCGCTAAAGTCACGAGTGCGGACAGGGCTTGTGTCAACCGTCCACTTATGTAAGGCGATGAACGGAATGACGATGCTCCACGCTTGGAGCAAATGAAAATATTTATTTTGTAAAATTATTCAAATGTCAGTCAGTCGTGCGCCTTACTTCACAACCTTGTTATTTCGGCTGCAAAGTTAATGCTATTTTCTTTAACTTGCAAACGCTTTAGTGTTTAATTTAAAACATTAACGTTTGTTTTGCTTTGGAGGACTTCTGTCCTCGTCAGCACGACCAGCTATCGTGGCACATTGCTGCACATTACTTCTTCTTTCCATTGCTCACGAAATTTAATTGTTAACCTCAAAGATAATGTGCAGTTGTTCAAGTGTGCCTCACCTTATGTTATGTTACGCTACCATTAATAGCATTTCTTTTGATTGCATCTGAATCCATTGGCAAGCATCCTTGCGGAAAAAGATGTCAGAATCGAACCGCTTGCCATCCACGATAATGTGACTACAATTGCATTCGAACTTATGTTTTCGGGTTAGTGGTATCAAAAGGTACGTATTACCCTCTTTCTTGTCGTACACAAGCGTCAAATCCGTGCCGACAACTTGTGATACCACCTTGCGTTCATCTGAGCTTAAAACGCCAATCTTGCCATCATGCTCAACGTAAAGAGCATCCATCAAATTCTTATCCATATCTCTTAAATGTTTAATGTTCAAAGTCCGGTGCAGTTTAGCGTGTGCCTCACGAAATCTATTACAAGTCACACTCGTATGAGTATTGCTTTTTCAGCTTGTTCAATGCGTTCTCGGTAACGTAGTAGATGTTATCGAAATATTCGCTTTTCTTGATGCTTCGGCTTTCCTTCAGCTCTACCTTGTGATTGAATGTCACTTCGTAGCGGTTTGCGATGCTTGTAATCAAGAAATCGACCTCACGCTTATGTCTGTCCAGATCGGTCTCTTTATACTCTCCACGCTTGATAAATGCGTCCTTGTTCGTCTCTTCGATGGTTGCAACCATGTTGCCTTGCATCACGATAATCTTTGCGCTCATATCTAGTTTCTTTTTAAATCCTTAATAACCTTGTTAAGCAACTCTAATCAAGTTGTAGTTCTTGAATTGTCTCCACTCTCCCTTGACTTCATCCCAATACTTTGTGCAGTCCTTGCAAGCGTAACCCTTGCCATTTGGAGTGTAGTCAATATGACTCTCCATCAAAGTGCCGAAAGCCTGACGAATCTCACCATTCATTTTCTGAAAGTAGAACTCAACGACCTGCTTCTTCATGCGAGCCTTCAGTTTGATAACCTGCCAAGCTTGCTTCAAGCATTCTGCCCAACTCATGTAAGCACCTTTAAGCTGAAAGGCTCTGTGTGCCATATTCATCACTTCTCTCATCATATTCTTAAATGTAGTAGCCATAATCTTTCAATTTTAAACGTTAAACTTAAATTACTTACTTTGCAAGTCCGATGCTCTCACGCAAGAAGCTCTTAGCCTCATCGTTGTTCATATTGAGCTTTATTGTTATCATATTCAACATTCTATCAACATCTTTTTGGGTGTTTATCCTGTTGCTTACGAACTCTATCATAACGAACTTCTGAATCAAGTTTCTTCTTATCATTGAAGTAGTCATATTGCTATACCGTTTTACGAGTGCCGACTCGGAGGTGCAACCTCAGCTAAATTAATAATATTATTGTGACCTTTGTTTTTTAATCACGATGCAAAGATAACTAATTTCTTAGATATTACCAAATATTTTATTTAAAATCTTAGATATTTAACATAGCGTTAACAATTATCTAAGATTTTGAAAGGTTTATTAACTGAAATCTAATTTCCTAGATATTTTTAGTACTTTTATTTGGTAGTTTCAAAAACTTTTCATATCTTTGCACCCATAATAACATTTAATATATTAGATATGAACATTCAAAAAGTAATCAAGAGACAAGGTTTTACTATTTCGCAGGTTGCGGCATTGGTAAAAAACCAAAGAGGAGGTATTGGCGTTAGTCAAGGTGCATTATCTTCTACATTAAATAACAACCCTGGTATTGAAAAGCTCCAAGAGATTGCTAATATAATAGGTGTATCTCTTTCCGAGCTTGTAGCGGACGAAAATAACCAGCAGGGTGCTTCTATAGTTTGCCCTCATTGTGGCAAGCCGATAAACGTAAAATTGGAAGTAAATTAGTAAAACTATAAAGTTATGAGAAAGTTTATTGTTGCAATGATTTTTGCGTTAGCCTCTATTCAGTGCTATTCGCAAAACATCAAGTTTAATGGTGTTCCTTTAGGAATCGGAATCGAAGAATTCGAGCCACTACTAATTAAAAAAGGATATATTGTCTTAGAGTCTGATAAAGACCCTATCGAAGCAAGATATATGAAATACTACGGTGGTGTTTTTGTTGGTTCCAAGGTTTTATTATCGGTGGCTATAACACCGATAAGCGAGCTGGTACAAATAGTATCTGCGTCATTTTCTGAATATTCGATGGATTTCCCCAATATGACGGAAGAGACCATAAAACGCAAATTCAATGAAGTCAAAGCATCATTGATCAAGAAATACCCAAATGCCAAAAAGACGGAATGGAGTGAAGGAAAAGTCCTTAAAGCTTATTTGCTGCAAACCTCAAAATGGCAAATAAACCTGTCAATACAAGATTTTGACGGTGTAATAGGATTGCATATCATGTATGCGGATAGGGATGCCACAAAGACCGCAGAACATGAGTTTGAAATGGACTACTAATAAACATAGGAATTTTCCCTATCTACATTTAAAGGTGTGAAGACTTGCATCTGAACGCATACCTGCGCTTAGTTGCATTTCTCCACACCTTTGTATTACAACCTATCCACCTTGTTTTTGATAGTGTCAAGATTACGGCTCATCTGTAAAATATGCTTATTCCAGCTTTCTTGTCGCTCATCTATCGACTGCAAGCACATCAAACTTTGTGCAAGAATGGTTCTTCCCTCATCAACGGCGGTCCATATATTACCTACATCACCCATAATGGTATTCACGCTAGCCGTTAATAAGCTACCCTCTATACCACCATCACGAGCAGCAATAGCATCCAACTTGGTATTTATGAGCTTTGCTTCCTCATACGTTCCCTCTGTGGCAATTTGTACCGCAGTGAAACGACCATTCAACTCTTCTCCTGTATCTTGGCTCATTGATTCAAAAGAACCGGAAGAAGCGGACTGCTCGTAAGATTGCTTGTAACCCGTAATATCAGCAATATTATCACGAATAGCCAAACCCTCTTGAACTATCTTGTCATACTCTTCTTTAAGATTATTCAATTCGGTTGGCGTGAGCTGCCTTCCTCCGTTCTCCTTCATCTTGTTTGCCCAACTCTCATAAAGAGGCTTAAGCTTTTTATTCATAAGGTCTCCCAAAGCGAAGTTAAGCATCGACTGGTTGAGCATTGTAGTGAAGTCATTAGAAAAATCCTTTGCAGACTTACTCATATCCATAAGATTGTTTATGAAGTCACTCTTCATCGAATCAAAGGTTGTTTGAGTCAAATTCTCATTGATTTGCTCCGTCAACTCCTCTAGTTTGCCCGCCAGTTCTGTATATTGCTCCCAATATTCCGTCTTATCATACTTGCCTTGGTCGGTCATGTTCTTCCATACATCCGCATTATGTGTACGAATGTCAGCCATCTGCTCTGGAGTGAGCTTATATATATCCTCCAAGGAATTAACCTTGTTTATCGAAGAATTGGTATAACCGCCTCTGACTTCCGATTGCTGTACCAAAGTCTTATTGATTGCCGCATAATCTTGTGCAGAAAGATTCCAATAATAAGCATTTGAATGGTGTGCCCCATGATACCCCATCTGTGTTTTGAGAATATCCATCGTTTGGGTATTAACCTGCTTTTGGGCATCATAAGCAGCATTATAATTGCTGACTGCCGTATAACCGGAAGACTTGTCGATAGAATCCTTTAACTTATCAATAGAATACATCAATCTGTCATTGCTCTCGGTCAGCTCTTCTGTTTTCTTCGCAACTTCTGCACCATTACCTCCGCCAATACCGAACATCTTGCCCAACGAGCCAATGGTTTTTATTCCATTCATAGCCGCACCTATGTAGTTTCCGCTTGCAAAATCAGAAAAGGCTTGTGTTCCACTGTTCAATGCATCCATTCCGTTATTCACGGCTTTACCAAAGCCTGTGTTTCCGAGACCCAAAGCATCGACTAACCCAGGAAGGTCTTTCAGCTTCTCTTGGATTTTCCTCAAGCCTTCAGCCCATTCCTCTATAGTATCATGCAAGCTCTTCTTTGCAGCATCCTGCTTTACCTTGGCTTCTTCCTGTGCCTTTCCGACTTCCTTCGTAGCCTTTCCGACCTTAACCTCTGAAACCGCCAAATCATCAAAAAGCTTACGTAACTTCTCCGTTTGGCTTACACTGAGATTCTTGGTAGAACCCATAAGTTTGTCCTTATTGGCAGAAGTGATATTACTGGTATCTATGTTAACCCCACTTTCCGCAAACACACCTTGGATTTTTCTCCTTTGGCTCATGTTATCAGCCTTGGCATCAAACTCCCCCTTTCTAGCTTGTGCCAATCGGTCTTGCGCATCCTTCGCCTCATCAATAAGCCTACGGTGTTCACGGACTGCATCATTAACCAATCCCCATCTATCCTTCTGCTCGGAAATCGCATCATCAATCTTGTAGATTTGGTCAGATACGGTTTTCATGTCATCAATTTCCAACGTACCCGAACCAAGCAACTCCTTCATCTTCTTGCGAAGGTCTTCAAGATAAGGAATACTCAATCGGTTCATATCCTGAAAGACAACATCCCAATTGATAGAATCCTTGAAATCCGAAAAATTCAACTTCTTCAACTGGTCGTTCATCTCCATTTCAGCGTTCGCTGCACCAAAAGTATCTCCCTTTTCTCTTGCAAGGTCTATCTTGTCCGTGTATTCTTTTAGAATAGCATAACGTTGTTGTTCTAAGCTGCCGTATTGCTTCATGAAATCCAACATGTCCCTAATCTCTGCTTGCTGGATTTCCTTCAGCTTTAATTGCCTCTGTTTCTCAATCAAGGCAATTTGGTCTTCAGAGTTCTGTCCAATGGTCTTTCCTAGATGATTACCCTTGTCGTCAACCATTTGTGTGCCCAATACCTCTTTGCGGTATTCCGCATCGGACTTACCCTGTTTCCACATGCTGGCTTTACGACCTTTTCCCGAATTTACCCATACGATCTGGTCTTTCTTCTTCTTAGCCTCAACGAGTTTGTCAATCGAATCCTCTATAGCCTTTTTCTCCTTGTCTGAAGACATATTAATTTGAGCAATCTCCTTTTCGGTCTCATTCTTAATCAATTCTGTTCTTCGCTTTGACAACTCATCACTGGCTTTCTCCGAATAGGATGAAATAGACTTGGAATAGTCTTCCTCAGCCTTCTTGCGTTCATACGCTCTTGCTTGTGGGTCATCCGTTGCACCTGTTTTCTTAGGTGTAGTTTTCTTAGGTGTGGCTTTCTTTGTCGTTTCCTTCGGCTTATTTGCATCGGCTTTTCTTTTCGCCTCTCTATCTTTCAGAATAGAACCAGCCATAGCGACATCAAGCCTATTGGCATTTTCGTCTCTTAGCTGATTTCCTTGCTTTGTCAGCAATTTACTTCCTTTATGATTAGTTCGGTATTGCTCTTGCCTATTTAAATCTGCCTTACGTCTATTAATCAAAGATTGCAACTGCTTATCCGTTAAAGATTTCATCCAACTTGGAATTTCTGTATCATCATAATGGATTTTCAAATTTAATCCATATTCCTGATTCCATATAGAAATAAGCTGGTCTGTTGAGGAAGTTAAGGCATCTATGCTTTGTTTATTTTGCTGAGCTACCCATTGTGACCTAGCCTGTGTATTATTCCAATCTACATTTTCAGCAGCCGCCTTCATTATCGCATCCTCTGCGTTTTTATAACTTATCTTTAATTTTGCAAGATTACTCGTATGCTCCAATATCGAATGGTCAGTATTCTCTATAGTTGCTATATTGTAATGTTGTTTTTCTAAGAACGAATCAATAGGCGCAAATGTCTTTTTAACTGCATTTGTGTAAATATTAAAAGCATCTATATGCTCCTTGTAAGACAATGTGCTATCATCTACTCTTTGCTTCAACTTAGCCAGCCTATCTAAAACCTCATCTGTTGCTATGGAATTATACATCATTTGTATTGATGTTATATCTTCCTTATCTACATGTTGCCCACCTTGATACCAATGACCGGATAAGTCTTTGCTAAAATTGTCATCTTCTTTGTTTCTTGCTTCTGTATATTGGGAAGTGGCAGACATTAAAGCATTAGCCTTTTCTCTTTCAGCATTCTCCAATTGTAAGGTTGCAACAAATTCATCATGCTTCCCTTTAAGTGTTGTTAAATTGTCCTTTTCGGCATCACACTTAATCCCGAACTGCTCGTATGTTTGGATAAGTTCTTCTTTAGCTTTGTTGTAAGCATCAGTTCCTTCCTTAGAAGACCTCATTACGTTAAGCAAGCCATCAACTTTCGCCCTTGTGTTTTCAGCAGAATCTCCAAAATGCTTTGTGTCAACAGAAATATCTTCCTCTTCACCTCCGAACATTGCAACGGCACTAGCAAGCGTTGTTACCAATGTTATAATACCAGTAATCGGATTTGCAAGCATAGCAGCCCACATTCCCTTTAAAGCCATAGTTGTGGATTTTACCGCATTACTAAGCATTAATTCAGCAGTTGTCATTATTTTAACACTTGCGGTATGGATGGCATTTTTTACCGTTGAAGCAGCTGTAGCTAAAGTACTAGCCTTTTTCGTAGTCGTATTTGTAGCTTGACTAACAGAATTCAACTGCGTTTGTAGTGTTGCTTGTCTCTCTTGTAATTGCTCACGAATAAGCGCAGCTCCTCTTTGCTGACTTGCAATTGTCGAAACATTTGTTTGAGCAGTATTCACTTTCTTCGCAGCGGTGGCCAAACGTTCCTTTGCTTCTAGTGCATTCACGGCATTACCCTCTGCGTCAAAAGCTAAGTTTGCACCATCAGCGGTTTCCTCAACCAATTTTTGAGCCTCAGCAAAGGCATCTTGGGCATCTTGCAAATCATTCAAGGCTGCTGTATATTGTCTAGCTAACTCAATATCCCTATCATCAAGATTTGATATTTTCTCTGTGGTTGTTTTCAAATCTTCTTTAAGAGATTCTATCTTTTGTTGACGAAGTTCCTCTGTCTTTCTTTTTTCTTCATCAAGCTCAATTTGGCTTTGTGCCGTTGCTTGTTGTTGAGTTTGTAAGAGTTCACGTTTCGTCTCTAGCTGGGAACGCATTTGTGCCGAAATAACGCCCTCTTGCTCGGCTGCATCTAACCTTGCCTTTACAAAGTCATCGGAAACAGATGTATCTCCAACAATACTTGCCAAGTCTTGTTGTTTATTTACTCGCTCTTGCTTTTTATCCTTACCCAGCGACTTGTAGTTAGAGTTTTCTAGGTCTTGCAAACGCTTGATTTCTGCGTCAATTCCCTTCATCATATCATCGGCTTTTTGAGCTTCCTCTGCTTTGCGAATAGAAGCAGCCGCCATTAATGATGCACGATAAGAACCAACAGCTACTGTAGCAACGCCAATAACTTTTATTACCTCTTGCCAATTCTCTACCATAGCAGAAATAATTGACAATCCACTAGAGAACACGCCCTCGGATTTTTTGCCGATTTCGTTAAACATCTGTTGGATAGAGTCGCCAATGTTACTCCACTGACCCTCCAATGTCTTTGATTGTTGCTCCATCAGGCCTCCGAAACGACCGCCAGCTTGCGTCATGTTGGCGATAGCTTCCTTGAAGATGTCTGATGTGACTTTTCCCTTAGAAACAGACTCTTGAACCTCAGTTGTATTTTGGTGCAAAATTTTACCCAACTCTTCTGCCAAAGGAACACCTCTACCCATAAACTGACGCAAGTCCATTGTAAACATTCTTCCTTGTGAAACGGTCGTTCCGTAAAGATAAACAAGTTCTCCAAGCGGAATGTTCAAGCCCGAAGCAATGTCACCTAGCTGAACAAGAGTTTTATTAACATCTTTCGCTTCCGTTCCGTATGCCAAAAGTTGTTTTGCTCCGCTCGTAATACTGGACATGTCAAAAGGCGTATGAGCTGCCGTTTGGATAAGTTCATCCATCAATTGTTTAGACTTATCCGCACTACCAAGCATGGTATTGAAAGATATTTCAAGTTGTTGGAATTGAGAACGAGTATTAAAGATACTACCTGCCAGTTGCTCAAATCCTAAACCACCAAGTAATGTTGCCGAAAGCATGTGAGCATCACCCGTTACCCTTTGGAACAAGCTAGACATGCCCTCTCCGGCAGTTGGAGCGGACTTCATGCGTTCTATCATTTGGCTCATGCTATCGGTCAACATATTTGTTGCCTCTTTTGCCGGATTTGCTGAACCTGCATACAAAACATACTCATTCCGCATATTCTCCAAGGTCTGACGAGCACCGACAGCACCTCCTTCTAGGTTCTTCAGCTGCGCAGTTTGACCTGCCAAAGAACCTTTCAGATAGTCAATATTCTTCTGTAAAGAATCTATGGATGACTTATCCGTTGTAACTCCAAGAGTTAATCTCTTGTTAGTGATTTGCTGTTGGATTTTCTCTATTCGGTCTTTGGTAGCTTGCATTTGAAGTTCATAGCTATAAACTTCCCTTGCGGCTGCTTGCATCTTCTTGTTAAACTCAGAAGACATCACGTAAGCGGCTCTTGAAGCTGCTTGCGTTAAATCCTTTAAGCGATTACTTGCATCTGCATATTTTTCCGTCAAATCCGCAACAATAGCTGGGTCGGTTGACTTATTGGTCTTCAACAACTCAGCCCTCAACTTTTCGCACTCGGAACGAAGTTTCGTAACCTGCTCGAAATTCGCTTTGACATCGAATCTTAATTCTGCCATTTTTTATAATTTTATTGGCAAAATTAATTAATAATCAAAGGAATAACGAAAGAATAAAGGCGTGCTATTTCACTAAAGATTTAAGTGCAAAGAATAAGGTCTAGATACGAAAAAGCCTTCCACATTCACATGCAGAAGGCTCTGAGTTCTTTATCTATTGTAACAATGAAGCCACACGCCTAAAAGGTAGCGGCTACCAAATCTTTTTTTATTTCATTCATACAATGTGCCAAACGTTCATAAGTTTTCTCGCCAGCTTGCTTTATGCCTTTACTATACTGACGCATCAATGAAGGATTGACACCTGCTCGTTTTGCAATCTCTGACACATTGAGAAAAGAGAAATAATTAAAGAAAGATTGCAAGTCATACTTGTATTCAAATTCAACGTCAGGAAACACTTCTCCATTCTCTTTTGCATCCACTTTTGCCAACGCCAAACAATCCATTAAATCTTGCTTCGCAGCGGCAACAGTTTCTCCACAAGAGTTTAAGCCAACCTTACCTATTCCATCTTCGGTATGACACCAAAAAGACCCATCCTTGGCTTGTTCTACAATAACTTTAATCTTCTTCATATATATATTCGTTTATCTTCTTAACAAAAAAAAGAGTCCTTTAAGCAATGAAGAGAGAAAGGTGGGGATTACTCCCCAACCAATTCTCTTAGAATACTATGAGCGGTGCCAGTGGCGACCTCTCTAGCGTGTCTTGGCACGAATTGAGACTTTCCCGTTTTTGGATTAGTCCATTTTTCATGTCCCGAACCTTGTCGAGACAGGAAGCATCCCGCTTCTCTCAGTCTCTTAATCAATTCGCTTTTCTTCATTGTTACAAGAACTCTTTTGTCCTTAAGACAATGCAAAGATATAACATATTTGTTATACAACCAAATTTTATGGTAACATTTTTGTTATATTAACCACAATTAACAAAAAGAGCCACCCCAAAGGATGGCTCTCCATACTGTACTATACTTTACTATACCATACTGCACTTTACCCTACTACACTAGACTTCACCGCACTCCACTACACTTCACACCACTTTTCTGTTGTACACTGCACTTCATTTAATGACTTCTAGCTTATAAAGCTATTGCCTTATGTATAAACGTAGCTACCAATATCGCTAATGTAGAGAATGCAATATGGAAGCTACAAAACCATTTCTGATTTCGTTTGCAAAGGTAAGCATAATTTCTGAAACACGCAAACTATTTAGTGTATTTCTTTGTTCTTTTAAACTTTATTTTCTTTTAGAAACCTGTTTTAAAGATTACGCTATATTAAAATAGAACCATCATTTTAAATAAATCCAATTTGTAGTGATGTTACTAAATGTATAACTTTGCTTTTTTGCCTTTTGCGGTTCTTTGTCAAAGTCTGCCGTAACAAACAAATGCGTTCCGTATAATTCCATATTCATTGCTTTTGTTCTCTCATCGCCCTTATCTTCTTCCAATGGAGAAACTTTAGCCAATTCGCTATCAAAAGCATAAAGTTTAAAGAATAAGTCTCCTTTCTGTTTAGAATATTGCACCAATGCGCCATAAGGCTTTTTCACAAGAACAATAGCATTATTCAACTCCCTGTATTCATTACTACAGGTTTCTACGATTTTTTGCTGTTCTTCATTAGCATTTACACGCATCTTTTCCAAATGTTTTCCTAATGAGACATATACGCTATCTAAAATCTTATATGCGCCATACTTATCATAGAAGGCATATCGAAAAGAAACGGCATCCTCGAAATCGGAGCAAGGAACGATTTCGTTCATTGTGTTCATAGCCTTTTTATTCGTTATAGCCGAGTTCCAATTGATTATAAAATCCGTTACTACGAAATCCAAAGAATATATTAATCTGTTGCTATTGAAGCGATAATCAGACAACGCCTTCTTGTAATTAGCCATTTTTTCTGCCTTAACTTGGTTAGAATGATACACATAGCCACCAATGCCGCCACCTAGCACAACGATAGCTGCGATGATGGCAATAATCAATTTCTTCTTCATAACTTCAATATTTTACAATATGTTTATATTATTTCCTTATTTTCCTCTTAGACCCACAAGCACTTTTGCGCTAATTTCCAATGACTTGTATTTTTATTACATAAGTATTGTTATTTTACTTTTCAGCTTCATTGTACTCATAATCCCAGAGGAACAACTTGCCTTTGACGTTTCTAATCGGCTCATCGAACAATTTAGCATTCTTCAAGAACCAGTGATACTGAAAATCTTCAGCAAACGCATCCGAATAAGCCTCATGGAATTGAATATCATCCAACTCTACGCTGCCGATAATGGCTGACGTTGGCAAGTCTTTGAAGTCTGGAATAACAATACCATGCTCTTGGCAATATTTCTTCATTGCGCTCTCCTGCCATCCGTCAAGTTTTTCGGGTTTGGCTTGGCTAGCATGAATAAGGAAACGACCACGGAACTTTCTATTCCAGGTTCTGTTTTCAATGGTCTTGCAGCCGATAGCGATTAACCAAGCATACGGCTGGCGAATTGATAATACTTTCATAAGCTCATTGTTTTATTATTTGCATCCGCAAAGGTAATAAAAACCTTCGAGAAATGCAAGGAAACTCTAATTTATTTTCATATTTTCTAAAAATAATCTTGAAATAGCTTGCATCCTAAAGGCGGTAAGAGGTTAAATCCTCTTCCGCCTTTTCTTTCTAATTCTGTCCCAATCCGGTTTTAGCACATCCATCGTGCTGACCTGCGTTATTTACATCCATATTCTTGTCTCCTATAATTAGTTTGTACACTCAAGCACTTCAATATACTGGATAGAACTACAATCAATATATTTACGAGTAAACACTACTGTACTTCCGCTCCCAATCATAAGTGTTCTGTTCTTTGTATTGCAATTGAAAGAGGTTTCACCACCAACACTATTGAAGTCGAAACTTATCTTTGCCCCACCTACCAAGTTGATAGTTCCTCTAAGACCTTTGTTCTCGGCTTCGCCCAATATCACATTCACATGACCTGCATCCATATTCTTATCTACTTTATATAGTCTTTCGTTAAGTTCTCTACAAGAGCATCTTTTGTGGCAAAAATTTCTCCTGTATGTCTTGACAGATAATCTCCCTTATCTGTCTTCAAAACGGCATAATTATCCTTAGCCAAAGAGTGAATCTTGTTAATAATCTCATCTTTTTCCGAGCCAATCTTTGGGGTTCGTCCGTTTGTGAAGCTGAAGCCAATGTAATAATACAACTTCTCTGCCATTTCGCCCAAAAGAGCATTTTGTGCATCGCCATTTAAAACGCCTCGTGATAGAGATAGATACCGGATTTCACCTTTCATAATCTTATTTTCGTGCATGGTGTAAACCTTTTGCCCTACATAGAAATCACTCTGTATTATCGTATTGGTATCTTTCATTACGCACAAATCGTGAGATAATATCATACAAGCATAAACTTTATTGCCTTCGTTTATATCTTTGGCAATGCGCTCAAATACCTCCTGCTCTGTCGGTTCACGCTCTACACCATCCTTTTCATCTTCTATAATATGGTTATCGTAACCATATCCGTTTTCATTTGTAATTAAAAGACCTGCTGCCTGTGCTTTTACTACATCTTGAATGTTTTCAACCCTAACACCCACTACATTCTCATATACGTTAATTGCGTTATTTGCATCCATATTCTTATCTAATTAATTGTTATAAACCTTCTTTGCTAAATATGCGAATGATGGAATCGCTATCAATGTAATCTCTACTTCCATCCGTACCAAGTATTATCACAAGATGTCCCTCTTCGTCCAAGATTACATCATCTGTAGCAGTAAACGTCTTTATTTGCTTACTGAAGTTTACATGCGATACCTGCCCATTTGCAAGTGTAATTGTCGCTAGGCAACCACACCCCTTCGCATCTTCTAAAATATTTTTGATTTTATCAATCTTCATAACTTTATTATTTTAATTCTTGTTCTACGATGTCGAAATTGTCCCACGTTTCTCCTTCGCTGTCTGAGATATGGAAGAAAGAATCTGAGATATTGCATAGATAATCATCGCAATTCAAAACACGCTTGTAATTCTCCAAAGTGTTCATCCCTTTGTGTCTTATCGCTTTTCTTGCCTTATCTATGGTAGAAAAGACTTCTGCATCAACCTCAACTGCTTCACCCAACCCATGTTGGTACGAAGAAATTACTACATATACTTTCATAGCTTTAACCTCCATATTTGTTACGCTACCTTAGATAACGTTTCTTTGTCAATCTCAATCCACTGAGCACCATCCTTACGGAAGAAGATTTTACTCTTGAAACGCTTACCATCCACATCAATGCTATTACCCTTGCAGACAAATGTGTGGTTCTTTGTCAATGGTACAAGAAGGTACGTTTTGCCGTCTCTCTTGCGTTCTACAAGCGTTTTGTCCGTCCCAAGGATAACTGATACCCTTTCTTCCTTATCATCCTTTAAAACTCCTATTTTGTCTGTGTGCTCAATATAGAGCACATTCAAGAAAATCTCATCCATTTTCTTATGCATTAATCATTTTGTTATACTTCTTCTTGTTAACACCTCGTTTAACGGCTTCAGAGAGCAAAGTCAAAGCTAATGCTTCATCCTTGACTTTCAAAGCCTTCAAGGTATCTCTTTTGACGTAGCGGCTCTCATCGACCTCACACAATGGTACGTAGCCTTTGTGCTTGAAATTTCTTCGACCAATCGCCCAAATCTCATAGCCATCCGGAAACTCGTTTGTTGTCTCGAATACATAATTGCCATCATTAAACTTTTCCATAATCAATTGTATTAAGTTCTTTACCTTATCTTTTCTTACTTCTCCCATCGGAAAGCGTTAGGGTCTTTTACGACCTTCTTGCTGGCTTCGTCCCACATATAACCATCCGTAAACCATTTAGGGGCTTTACCATTGATTACTCGTTTTGCATCGGCTATGCTAGCATAGTCCGGTTCAACTACATTATCAATGCGAACGGCAACCTGACCGAAAACGTCCTCCACCTTGGTAATATGATGCCCTTTGTAGAACACTTCTTTCAAACACTTAGCAATTGTCTCCATATCTTATACTCTATTTGTGATTAAAACCAAATTGTAGCATCACACCATGTGAAAATATCCCAATGATGTATGTTATCATACATCACCTCTAAGTTGTTCTCTTTTATAAACTTCACGAACATATCGTAAACCTCACCATTTACAAACATATCCATAAAGCCATCTTGAACATTATATGGTTTTACTTGTACACCAATGTTCTTCAACCCACTAACAATCTCAGAATGTAACATATTCGATTTTAATTTAAAAGTCCTAAACTAAAGGGGTGATTAAATAGGCTCACCCCTATCAAAGCCTCGCCAAACACCTTAGAACGTGTAAATATCTTTATGCAACTCGCAAGAAGTTATAAGCCTTGAATTGTCTCCAAGCACCCTTTTCTTCATCCCAATAGCGGATGCAATCTCTTGATGCTGCATGACCAGTACCATTTGGAGTATAGTCAATGTGGCTCTGAAGGAGAGTACCAAAGGCTTGTCTTACCTCACCATTCATCTTCATAAAGAAGAACTCTACTACCTTGGTCTTCATCGCTGCCTCAAGCTTTACGACCTGCCAAGCCTGTTTCAAGCACTCAACCCAAGACATTGAACTTGATTTCAACTGATAGGCTCTATGTGCCAACTGCATTACCTTTCTCATCTTGTTCTTAATTGAAGTTGTCATATCCTCAAACCGTTTTACGAGTGCCGACTCGGCTGCATAACAGCAATTAATAGTTAAACTTTAAAGCCTTTATCTCTTAAAGACACTGCAAAGATACGACTTTATCTTATATCCTCCAAATGTTTTTGCCTAAAACTTACGATTTAATCTAATATTTAACGCTTATTTATAATAAGTGGTCGTATTTTTTACAGAATTTAATACATTTGTATCGTATAATTGCGTATCTTTGCACTCAAAAACATTAGATAGTATCGTATATGAATTACAAGAAAAGCAATGTGCCTCTATATATTAAAGAGGTAATGAAAGAAAAAGGCATCATGTCAAAGACCTTACAAGAGGCTCTTGGTATGGCTCAAACATCGGTATCATACATTATTAATAATAAAGCGAACCCATCGTTTGATACATTGGTACGTATTGCCGAAATCCTAGATGTGCCAATTTGGAGGCTATTCTACAAGGAGACACCAAAGGAGCTACAACCAGAGCAGCCATCCATTCCGCAATCTCCGGCTATCATCTGCCCTTATTGCGGCAAGCCTATCGAGCTGGAGATTAATGCAAAGGAGGGGAAATGATATTCCTCTCCTTCAACTCTTCTATTCTTTCTCCTTCAAAAAGCCTATACCTGCATAAACATTACCCAACTTATACCAAGACTGGTCTAAAGTCATAACATAACTACTGAAGGATTCTTCCTCAATATCAAGGGTGAAGTCTTCATCTACATCAGGCTCTCCATGTCTTACGTAACCCTTATTCGGGGTGTATAGCAATCTATGATATGAGCCGCTCTCACAAATATAAAGTCCGCTATTACGCCAATCGGAACTCCAAAATTCCGGTTTATTCACGTAACAAAGCATTACATCTCCATCGTAAATAGGAATACTATGACTTCGCTCATCCTTTTCTCCAACAAACTTTTCGGTGTCAACATTGTCAGACTGACGGATAACAGATACGATGGAATAACCATTTCCAATAAAGTCCGCTATATCAACATATGTTCTTTGCTCTCTAAGGTCAAATTCCTGTTGGCTTCTCACGCCATCTTTCTCAAAGATTACAAGTATTCTTGTGTACTTATCACCAAAATTGACCATACTTAGAATCAAGCCGTTGTTCATGTAAGACGCATAAGCTTCTTTGGCTAATGTTAATACACGATCTAGATATTCCAATGGCTTGTATCTAACTAGCCAAGACTGACCTTTATGCATCTTTTGCAAGTACGAATACATGTTCATCGCCTCGCATTCATCTATTCCATGCTTCTTGCAAACCAACTTGAACTTATCCGGATAAACACTAGTTACAAGTCTATCCAATTCATCCATAGCTTGCATAGCTTTCAAATAATCATTTGCTTCCATTTTACTAATCTTTAAGTTTCTCTATTATATAACCACGACCTGTATAGGTACAAGACAAGCCGATATACACTAGGTGATGCAAAAGCCACCATTCCTCAGTGAACGGCAATCTATCACACTTCACAAACTCATCTTCATCCTCAAAATCAGATGCCTTTTCCAATATTTCTTCCTTTGTCATTATCTTTAAATTTGTGCCCGAAAGCTGTTAATCCGCATCTTTTATTTTTTGTAATGTGTCAAGTATCACATTTGCAATCTCAAACCTACCGACATTTGGATTCTGTGGGACACTATAACACAGAGCTTTTAAAAGCTCAAAACATTGATTATCATATAATATCATACACTTACTTCTTTTGATTAAAATACTTTTCCAACTCTCGAAGAATGAACAGCCCTCCTATCTTGAAAGACTGCTCTATCACCACTCGATGCTCCTTAAATACGTTTTGACTTCTTGCAAACCGAAACGCTTCATTCTCTAGTATAAGCACAAACTTATTAAATTCAGCATCGGTCATTTGCCATCACCTCCTTCCTTTGGAAGTAAGTCTTCAGCATAAAGCCATTGAGTAATTTGCAGACATCTAACTAGTATTTCCCAACTACAATCTATGTATTCTGTTCCGAATCCATTATTGTTAGTGGTTTTAAACATGATGTAACTATGACGCTTTGGCTCTTCACTAGCAGGATGCCACAAATCCTTTAAAAATTCTTCTTGCATCCATTTAGCGCAATCCACAAAACCTTCTTTATAGCAAGCTTGCCAATATTCGGAAATAAAGGCTCCCGCCGCATGTTGCTTTGCAACTTCTTCTATTTTCTTATCATTTAACATATCTAATCTAACCCTCCACATTATTTGTAGTTCCAAGCAAGTGTTCATTGCCATCGTAAGGAATACACTGAATCCAAGGGATACCATTATCGCATCTATAGTAGAGTTCATCTTTATAACCAAACAAACTTACTTCCCATATATCATCTTCATTATCTCTAACCAACACCTTATCAAAAGGCTTGAACTCAACCTTTGGCTTCAAGCCAACAACTTCTTTCTTTACGGCATCCCAAGCCTTGCCCTCCTTGGCGAGGGCATCAAAGAGTTGCTGCTTCTCTTCTTCAGTGGCAAGACGGTCTGAACTACAATCAGCTGTGTAGTTTTTAAATGTTTGTATCAGTTTTCCCTCATTATTAAAACTAAAACCAATATAATACTTGCCAAAACAAATATTATTTTCATTCTTCTTTTCTTTGAAGATTCTAATATTTTTTCTATCTAAATCTACTGCCACTATATCCCCATCCTTGAACTCTGGTTGAGTCTTCTCTACTTCAAGGGTCTCACGATTCAGTTTACCGCCCAACTTTTCCTCGATAGTGTTTATGTAGGTCTGAGCAGCATCACCTTTCTCAATATCGAAGTCTTGTGTCATAGCAATATTACGTGTATGAGTATAACTATATCCAGCCCTAGTAGCTTGATAGTTCTGCTTACCTGTGAAAGTTGTATATGTATCATCATTAAACGCTTCAAAGATAATATGTGAGTTAACATCTTTACAAACCAACACATCACCCCTCTTCCACGAGAACTTAGACCAGTCTGCCATTTCCTTAGAAGGTTGCAATACACATTGACCTGCTCTAAAGAATTTGCCATCGTACCAAAATCTATGTTGATTACTTGAATTGAGTTCTTTAACCACAATAGATTTCTTTTTACGTACATCAAGAACTTCTTTAAGCTCTACTGCTCCACATATTCGGGAATACAACTTAACTCCTTGTGGCTTATCCTTAAGGGTTGCCGCTACATTAATCTCAGTTTCCATATCTGACTTTTTTATATTCATTTATTCTTCGCTAAAATATTTCTTAACAAACGCTCGTTCAGTGAGCCATTTCCCTAACCCTACTCTAAAGTAACGTTTTGGCTTGCCTTTCGCAAACCCATATTCGTCACGAGGTGTATTAACACTCATATGTATCTTCGGAACATTATTCACCGATACGTATGCGGTTATGTATTCATCCGAGAATGCCAAATGCTGAACTTCACGGAACTCTACACTCTTAAAGAACATTTCCTTCATAAGCCTTAGTCCTTATAAATTTCATCAAGAATGCTTCTGAAATTCGGATTATCAATAACGGCTTGGGCATCTTCTTTGTTCTTGAAGTAAATTGCTCCTTCGTTATAATTACCACAAGAAGTAATACCATATTCACTGGTTCGCATGATATTATGCTTATATTCATGAGAATTCCAATCCGGTTTCCAATCTCCATTATAGTACTTAGCTATAGTCATTAACCTAGCTAATGCAATTATCTTTCCTGCAAACAAGTTAGGAACTTTAATTTCGGCAGGATAAATATCTTTATCAGCTAAAGTAGATAAGACATCCGCATAGCAGATTTCCTTCTTCCTCAACTTAATAACACCAGCTTTCAAGTCACTTTTTTCAACGTCCACTTCCATTCCTTTAGGAATGTCTAGGATTAACTTATTATCTAGCATTTCCATTTTTCTTATGTTTTATTTCCAAAATATATTTTTTATTCACAACCAACTCGAAGAACTTATATTTAGCATGCATGTAGTTGCGACCTAAATCAACTCCACCGACAAATTCTTCTCTATACCAAGAGATTGCCGTATATTTTACAATATCATGCTCTTCCGGATGATTCACACGACCATTCCACACATCTGTGCGAACCAAATCGCAATGTCCATCAGGTAATTTGGCACGTATCATTCTTGTGTTCTCCGCATCAATATAGACGTTTTTGTATTCCAAATCTACGCCTAAAATTTCCTGATTAAGCTTTGCTACATCCATATCTTTTCAATCTTAAAACACTACGTTGAAGATCCCTCGGTTTGAACGGATTTTTCTCCAACATTTTTTTTGCATCGTTTCGTATCTTGCGGCTTTCCCTCTTCTTTGTAAGACGCATAGCCTTTAACAAACGATGGTCTCCGGCTAGCTTTCCAGTATCCTTCTTGCCACAATAATAGCCTTGCCTATAAGCCCAATATCGGGTTTTATAGACTTCCTTCATTATCTTCTTAGCTAATCTAATCTTCATACCAACCTCACTTTCTATGAAAAAACGTTCCATGACACCAATCGCTGCTTTCAACATACTTATGTAGTTTAGTACATCTTCCTGCAAACATACCATTGAAATGTTTACAACGACCGCATTCCTTTGAAGTTCTCAAAATTGAACGAAACAAACTAACGTTAGCACTCGGCATATTTACCTTATTCCATCTGATAGTTGCTTTCTGATAGAGATTCTTTAATCTAGGAATGAATCTACTCTCTTTCTTGAATGTATATTTTGAATCGAAGTAACGTGTGTCCGTCCCTCTCGCCATCATATTCAAGATTTTCTTAGCTTGTCTTATCTTCATATACTACTTGTTTTTATAAATACTACATGTCCCCTCATAAATTGTGCTATTTGTATAGATGTCTTTATATTGCGAAATGGAAACCAATCCATTTGCCTTCATTCCCTTAGGAATCTCATCATACACACTTTCTATTGCTCTTCTCTTCAATTGCTCCATGCCAAATTTGTCACGGCAATAGTATTGCATTTCAAAATTCGACATTGTAACTCTTGAACGAAGCTTAATAACTTGTGGCTTTATGTATCTAACCTCTATCTTTGGTTTGATGCCTAGTTGGTCAGCTAGCCATTGTTTCCATTTTGGTTTGACATCTTCTCCATCCAAACAAACAAGCAAGATGTAGATAAAACTCATACTAAGATATAAAATTGCTATATTCATACGTCATATTATTTTAGATGAACAACAAAGTTTTTTGGCTATCGCCTAGGTGATTCAATGGTCTTTAGAACGCAATTGGTCAAATCCTAACTTATACCATTATCTTCTTGACCACCAATAATCATTCCGTCTCTTCAAAATCTTCTTGGCTTGCCTTATTTTCATCTTGCACCTCCTTTTTTGCGTTTCGTAAATACGACAAGCATTTCTTTCCAATAGTGCTTACAGCCTTGGAATACTCATCATCATATAATGATTCATTACCATCGTATCTACTTAGATATTTCTTTCTTTTAATGTCTGCATCAACCATGATTCGAAGCTTTGCAACAATCATTTCATTACTGGTTACCTTGCCAAGAAACCACAACATATTAGTTAATGCTAACTTGTTTGGTTCATAAGTGTCAACATCAGACAATTCTGACAGCCTTCCTTGAATGTATCTCGTTAGTACCTTTTTGTAAATCATACCTTGCCCTCCTTATCGTATTTATTGCCAACAACTTTAAGTTTAAAAAGTCGCAATGCTGTACCCACGAAGGTTGGCACACATCCGCCACCTACTGAATCTTTAATAACAAAACCTCCGTTTTCATGCCAAACAACCTCATAGATTGCTTTTGTTTCTTGGCTTTGCAGAAGGTCGTGTTCCCAAATTTCATTACCCTTGCAGTCTTTCAGACCTATAAACTGACAGATGGTAGAGGGGTCAATTGGAGATGTCAGTCGTTTCTCAAAGTCTGTCATCCAGACGTTATCTGAATCTTTGTGATGAACCAAGTCACCTTTTATCCATTTCCCATCCAAGGTCTTCTTTGCCTTGAATTTTATGTTTTCTATTTTCATAAGCTGTTATTTTAATCAAATTCATTGCCAATGACTTCCATATTTTCAGAAGGGTAGTGAACTAAGAAATCCTGCCCAAAACAGAAAGCAGCAGCTTTACTATCCCAAACAATAACGCCTCTTCTCTCAGCATTGTTATCTTTGTATGTAACTATGTCACCTTCATAGATAGGTGTTCCGTTCTTATCTTTCAGTCCTGTGAACTGGCAGACTGTAGAAGGGTCAACTCTGTGTACTACTGGAACATCCGGAAATACACTACTTGGATAACCTATTCCAACATAACTTGTACTATGTACTAAGTCACCAATTACCAATCCTCCGTTGTTATCAAGACTTTTAGCCTTGAACTTAATATTTTCTATTTTCATAAGCTATTATTTTAAATCACTTGCACCATCAGCAATGCCAACACTATATCTCTCGACAAACTCAGCAGAGCGTGCTGCCATTCCTTTAATCATTGCCTTTTTATGTGAGACGTTACCAGTAGTTAAAACATCAGCTTCTTCGGCAATATTATTAAACCACTTGATGATTTTGTCTCGTAGCTCATCTGTTATTACATATTCTTTCATAACTATTCTTCTTTAAGTTCTACTGGCTCATCGCTAAAAGACAATTCTCTTCCGATGAGCTTTTTGATACTTCCATGAGGTATAAGAATACAACCACCAATACCAGAATATGTAGAATTCCAATATCCATATTCTCCATATCCACTTCTGTATGGTTTCTCTATAAAAAGAAATTCTAAACCATTTGCATTAGTTGCTACCCATGCCATAACTATTCCTCCACTTTTACGCCAAATGGAGCCCCATCATCAAAGGTACATGAATCCATTCTGTATTTAAAATCACAACAAAAATTTGAGTCTGGACTTGAACTAATTGAATTAATTCCATCAGAGATAGAAGAGATTTGAATCCGATGTCCATCTTTTTTATCCTTCAAGATTGAAAACGGCTTATGCTTACGCATTTCAGTCCAGCACTCTATAGCATCCTTGAAAGGACGGTACTCAGACTCAGGTTCTAGATTTGGCTTAATTCGATACTCTTTATTGTCATTAAACTCTATAACCTTTATTTCTGCCCATTCATTCGGAACGTTCGCATCTTCTATGGCACTTGGTTTTGTTCTACACTCAATTACCTTTCCTTCAGCATAAGCTTGCAGGATAGGATAAAATTCTTTTGCTTGATTTCTGTCCATAATTTAGTCCTCCAATTCTTTAAGTGCATCCTCAATATTGCCCATTGCCTTCCAAAGAAGGATATGCTGAGTAGCACCACATTTATTGTATTCATCAAGCTGACTGTATGCTTGACTTAATAATTCCTTAACTTTACTCATCGCTTATTCTCCACAAGAAAATGGTCTTTAATATGTTTCTCTGCTTTTAACCTGGACTTGAACTTATGTTCCTTAACCATCCAGCAAATATGCTGGTAGTAATCTATATATTTAATAATATAAGCTTTTCTGCTTACCTTTATTATCTTATACTCGTTACAATAGGTTCGATATTCAAATCTAATCATATTCTCTTCTTTTTACCCTCTCCCTGTTGCCAAGGAGAGGGTGGTTAGTTAGTTACTTACTCACAAATAATAGCGAGCTGACCACAAGCTGCACCGTTCTCGATTTCAGCCTTTGTTGCAATTGCTACAGCATAATCGTAGCCCATTGCATCTAATTGATTCTTAATTTCTGTCATTGTCGTAAAATTTAAAATGTTTATACTAAATTTACACCTTCAACAACACCGTTGCCAAGATGGTTTTTCTCTGAGATATTGTTAGGATTGATAGGAGACAGCTTCACGAAGAAATATTCCTTATCAAACCACTTTTTCAATTTTTCTGCATCAAAATCTGATGTATCAACAAGAGTAAGGTTGATTGTTGTTTTCAGATTACTTTCTGTGCGAATCTGACCAAGCTCCTTGATTGTCATCTTGTTCTTATAAGGAATAAGCCAATTACGCTTCTCATCATCGAATGAGTGAAGACTTATCTGGAGAGTGATATTTCCCTTAATGAATGAAAAATCGCTTCCTTTGATACCAATCGTTGATACATAGTGATGAGTGTTAGGATATTTCTCCGTAATAATGCGGATAGCCTCCTTGACCGCCTCAATATTAAGGAACGGCTCGCCCATGCGAGTGTAGTTAATCTTGAACTCCTTTGCCTTAGTTGGGTCTGCTCCTCCAGCATGGCTGATAGCGAAATCAACCTGTGTTACAATTTCTTCCGCTGTAAGGTTGCGATAACGCTTCATATTTCCTGTTGCACAGAATTTGCATCTTACTGGGCATCCACTCATTGTTGATACGCCAATCATCCAACGTTCTGTGCGGTCACCAAGCTCATTGTTATCGAGTTTGTTCTGATGTCTGCCTATTGCATCCTTGGTGTAATAAGGCAAGAATGTGTCCGTTGTTTCTACCAGAAAACCGTCTTCTAGTTGCAAACAATACACAACTCCGTTCTTAAACGACTTTTTTCTAAGTTCTTTCATGTCTTTTCTATTTTATATCCCATAAGGGATGGTTAGTTAATTATTTCGTAAATTCTATCATATATTGTGCAAACACAGAACCTACATAGCATAATGTCATAAGTATTGCTGCAACTGATGCAATTACAATATCCACTGTTCTCAACTTCGGTTCTGCTGACCAAAATATTGCATTAACTATCAAAAAGATAGTTCCTAAAATTGTTAATAATGCTACCATATTTCTATCTATTTATATCCTTGCGGATGGTTAATCAATCTTTTTGATACTATTAATTTCCATACTCCATAGTATGGACTCTCTATCGGAGCGAGTACCATCTTTATTAGCAGGGTTGATTCTTACATCAATCTCGCCAGTATAGCCTTTGGAACAATGCTTGCAATCCAACAAACATCACATATGAAGCAGCTAACTTTGTCTCCAACTTTGTATGGAAGACTTTCGATGTAGTCATTCACGCAAGAATAAATCTCATTGTTAGCATCATTGATGATGCTTTGTTGCTTGGCAACCTTTGCTTTTAATTCTTCTTTTGTCATATCATTAAAATTTATGCCCGAAGGCTTTAATCGTTACAAAACCAGTAAACTCTCCAAAGGAAAGCTATTCCCCAATCTGGATTTGGATTTCTTATTATTGTTGGCAAGGAGAAGAACCAATCTATTTTTCTTGATGATATATACATACTTATAATTACATTAATTGTTTTATAGCCATGCAAACAATGCACAAGCCTATTACTAGAAAAAGCAGCCCTACATCTGCATGCCATAGATTTCTACAAATTCTTATGCCTACATACATAAATGCTATTCCTATAGCTATGAATATTATTGATAATGCTACCAACATACCTACACCTCTATTTCTGAGTTAATTCCTAGACCGAAGAGAAGGTGCTGTAACTGATGAACATACTTAATGTATGCAATTTGTGTACATACATGGTTGTTAGTAAACGGATATACATCAAACTCATCACCGATACCTTTTTCTATGTAGATAGGAAAATATCCATATTCTTCAATATCGGGTTTTGTGTATACACAATGACTATTACTTACTCCTCTGCTCATCACTTCTTTCACCCATCCGTTCTTCTCTAGAATCTCTGTAGTAAGAGGAATATCCTTGGCGAACTCTTTACATAAAGTACCACTAATATCATCACTAACAGCTTTAAAGCAATAACCATACTTAGAAGTATTGGTTATCTCTGCTATAAATTCGAGACCTCCAACCTTGTATTTTACCAAGTCACCAATAATATATTTCTGTGCCATACGCTTTACTTTACTCTTTTAAATCTAATAACTGCGTCAATATATCCTGCTGACGGCAGATAAAAATGATAAGTACCGCCAGAATGCCCAATACATGCATGAGCATTAACATCCACATTCTTAATGGTATAAATTTCCGTTTTACCATCAACGAAAGTAAGCTCATACACTCTTGTCTCGGTTTTAATCGGTTCACTTTTGCAAGCTACAAATAACAATGCAAGTAGTATTGCTAAAAATATCTTTTTCATAATCAAAATGCAATTCTAAAATCCTTACCTTTCAAAGTAGGTCTCTTTTTGAGGACGAACTTCTCTAAATCTTCAAAATCTATGGGGAATAGCGCACAATATTTATACTTTAATGTGCAGACGAATCTTCCGTTGAGCATAACATCGAATGTGAATATCTTCATAGGTCGCCTCCTTTCTTTTTAGGAACATACTCTTCTAACTCATAGCTAAACTCATAGCAGTCTGGGCAGTAGTGCTTATCGCCAATTTCTACCCATTCGGATTCCGTTGCTTGTTCTCTAGCAGTACAGATGTCCACCCAACAGTCAATGCCATCGTCCACACCATAAGTCTTTCCGCATCTGTCACATACAACAGAGTACATTGTTACTTCCTTAATCATGATTGCCTCCTTTCTTCGGGAGTAATTCATCAACATAGAGATAGCTAACAATATCATAATCAACTCCAATATATTTGAAATCGTAATCATACCAACCAAAATCGTGAAAAGATGATTGTTCTATTTTTTCTTCATCTTGAAACATCCCATGATTAGGATGATAAACAACTCTTACCAAACATGTTCTATTTTTATCAGGCATTTCGCTAGCTGGATGCCATAAGTCCTTAAGGAACTCTTCCTTAGTTAATCTCTTTTCCATTTTTCAGTCTCCTTCACATAAAGTTTCGTTAACCTCGTCATTGTATGTGTGAGTAACCGGATTGTACTCGGAATGGGTCGCATCTACCCTACCTTTCCGGTTAGTGAAATAGATAGCATTTCCATTGTCATAAAACCTGTACACTGTTATACTATCTACAACAAACAATTTCTCGACCTTGAATTTGTCAACAGAATCCGAGATTTGGACTCTTGTACCCTTACCTTTGCAACCTACCAAAATGGCGGCAACGGCTATTATCATAATTACCTTTTTCATATCAACTTCTTTTCTTCTTGAAGAATACGTCATTCATCGTACCCTAATATACTAAAGAACTCATCCATTTTTGAATTTAGATTGTTTGCCATTAACATATATGCCGGAACGGAGCGACCGATATTGCACTCTAACTTCAATGCATGTATCATTACTGAAGCTTGATGGCTTGAAATCTTAACCCTATCCAATCTGGAAAGTATTTCGCTCTGCGAATCTGCATTACGAAACACTTTCTTGATAAGACTTTCTATGTACTTACGCTGCTTGTCCGTCATTGCTCTTATTGTGCTCAAGAGACTCAACCAAAGCCTTCAGACCATTGAAGGTAGCATCCACCAACTCCTTGCTATCGGAAGCATCAAAATACCAATTTCCAATAATCTTGCTATTATTTTCGACAAACATCGTAATACTCGTATGAGTATTTGAAGACGACATCTGGATAGACTCCTTTGTTCTACCCATGAGGCTGGCAATCTTTGCCAACACCTCTACATAAACATTATTCTTTTCCACTTTCTTCTTACAGTTTTTATGGTGTGTCTCACCTTTTAAAATTAGTAACCTTGTTTCTTAATTACATTGCAAAGATACAAAGAATATCCGAAACATGCAAATTATTTAATGTATTTCTTTTATCTTTTAACACACTATAATAATATAAATAAATAATTTGCTGACGTTAACACAAAAATCCCCACCACTACATTATTATATATAGTGATGGGGTAAACATTTAAAACAAAATAGCATTATGGATTTCTTCGATTACTATCTAGTACTTTCTTTAATTCTCCATCTACATCAAGTACTCCACCTTGCCAATCGGACTGAATATCTAAACTAAACCAACCACCTTCTTTTGTGCGAGCAAACCAAATTTCATTCTCATCATACTCTTTAATAACACAACCAATGAAATAGTCAGTTGTTCCATTCCAGATCCAACTACACACTTCAGAATTAGTCTTGAATGCTTGCTTTACATAATCCGGTGCATAGACATATAAAACCACGTCCTTTATGATTGCCTTATACAACCTAGAGCAACAGACCTTTCCATCATCAAAGAAAGGAATAACCTCACCTATTTTAGGTATACGCTTTATATCTTTCATTTTAAATCAAGTCCTCAACATAAGCCCATTTATAGATGGAGTTTGACTTCGTGAACCTCTTCCACCATTCCTCGCCTAAGAAATTCAGATGCTTGAAACGCTTGCGAACATTGGTCAAACCGACAATGCGTCTGTTGTGCTCAGGCAATTCTTCTACCGGATGCCAAGCACTTTCCTTTTGGCATTTCATTCCCAACTCCAAGGCTTGTTTGGCTATCTGCCTTGCACCTTGATTAAAGTCTATCTTATCAATCATTAATTCTAAGTCCATAATCAGATTGCTTTTATATTAACTTTGTCATCAAAAAACGCTTCTAGCACTTCCTTGGCTTTAGCATCTGCTTCATCCAAGTCTTTGCATTTGACTACTTGAACACCATAACCTATAGGGTTACGCAATTCATAAATACCATCAGCCTTTACCAAGCGAAGGAAAATATCTCCACCTTTGAAGCGGTACGAATATCCTCCTGTTGCCTCGTTCCATTGTCTAACTATGTTCCTCACCGCCATAATATCTTTGCACTTTTTCCAATGTAGCACTAGCACCCTCAATGTAGGCTGCGATAATGACATTTCTATATAGCTCACTATTTTCCTTATCAATTCCTACCAAGCCTTCTGTTGGTTTCAAAGGCTCAATTGTAAATTTATAAGCCTCCTCTACTATCCAGCTAGGAACTCCATTTGAAATCAAATTCTTACAATACTCATTCATAATTTAACCTTTTAAAATTAGTGGATGAGAAGGGATTCAAACCCTTCTTGGTGGCAATACCTCCCCAGTGACCTAGTACACGGAATGTTTAATCAAAAAATCCGCTCCAAGTTTGCGAGGGTCGCATTGCTTTCAGTTGCCAATGCCACTCATCCATTCGTCAGCGACAGATGCGAATTTGAAGACTGTGCACCATTCTCAACCTTGCCCAAGGGTTTCTGCCGCTGACTTATAGGCATTTGCCAATGATTGCCGACAAATTTCAAGTGTTCACATCTTACGATGCGGTATTAGCTATCTCCTTGCCCAAGGGAACAACCATTAGCGATAGGCTATTTGTAGTTATGAAACTTTCAAGTAAAGCCGTGCGACTCCTAAGTTTATCATCCTGCCCCCACGCAAGGCATCACACGGCTTTGACACGTGGGTATTTGGTCGATTATGGAAATCCTACCTTGTTTTTCTTATATCATTCCGCTGCCAACCTGCCGCCCAGTCTACCGGAGCTGCATTACAGCAGTGAAAAGACGTGTTCACATTATATAAGGCAGCTCTGAACTCATCCAATTCTTCTGCCGTGAACGGACAATCCTTGTTTACTCGCCTTGTCATAATTTCACTACTTTATAGCAAGCCGACTTGCAAGATCAAGGAATGCATTAAAGTCTTCCTGTGCAAGTTCTGTCCCCGATACTACTCCATTCTCCAACGTGAAGTAACGCTTTGTATTGTAAAGCACATCTTCTAAACAATAAGTTTCTTTCATCCTAATTCTAATCAATAGTAAACAACCTTTCGACTGGTCTCTTTGTGATATTCGGGTTAAGAGAGTTTGTTACTTCCTTTTCCCAAACACATCTGAACTCTTGGGGCATCTGGTATTCGCTGATAAATATCTTATGTCCTCTTCTAGCCATTTCCATGCACCATATATAGAAACTTTCGTAATCGAAGTTCTTTGACACATCATACTTTTTCGCATCTTTGTAAGGTATATCGCTATACACGATACTCCTATCCGGTATCACAAGTTCATCATAACTGCCGCTATAAAACTCGACACCTTTGAGAAGGGGTATATCACGCATTGTGTTTTCTATCTGCTCCCTTATGTAATCCCTTGCCTTTCCGTTCTTGCCGACAACATTATGTCCGCTATAGCCACCATCAAAGAAACGTCCATTAAAGCTCGCCATAAAGCCAATTAGCCCGACACCTGCTTCTGTGAAGAAATTATTCTTTCCATGATAGCAGTCTCTTGCAAAGTTATACAACGTCTTACTAATATGGTTGAAGACAACCCCATCATTCTGAAGATACTTCCACATTTCGATAAGATACCTATTCTTATCGTTGGCAATCCTGCGATACGTGTCCGGAACGTTCTCAATAACGCTACAGCCTCCACAGAAAGCATCTACAAACGTATCATGTTCCTTGTCCAGCATAATCGGCAATATTTCATGCACGATTCTAGCCTTACTACCCATGTACTTCATCCTATCAACTTCTTAATCATTTTAACACCTCGCTTACCAAACTTTCGCTCGACAACCTCATTGTAACTAACTCCATCAATGGAACACTCATCAGGATAGCACTCTTCAAGCCAATCTGTGAACTTCAGCAGATTGAAGACTAACTCTTTTCTCGTTAAAAGAAACCGCATATCTATGAATTTTCCAAAGCTTATTCCAAAGATTTTCTGAAACTCATTACCCATCGGCAAGAACTCACTTGGTTCTATTTTCATCAGCTTGCTTTCTTAGATGTCACACCCTCCAGAGAATAATCACTCTTCATAAAGTCACTAATTCCTATGTAAGTTCGCTGCAAATCCTTCTCATCGTCTTTCAAGTCTTCCGTTGCATTGATAGCTGCCTCATTTAATGTCTGTTCGTCAAAGACACCTTTTCTCACCTTATCGAAATAAGAAAGAATTTCTTTGGTCATCAAATGGTCTGCCAGTCTCTCGAAATCCTTATCCATCACTAACGCCATGAAGTCATAGGAGTTTTCAAAAGCCAAGATAGGAGCAAAGTCCTTGAACGCTTGCATTAAGTTAACATGCAAATCTTCATACAGCTTACGGATGATATTCTCATAAGTTCCCAAACAGAGGTTGGTGAGATTATACAGGATGATTGCATTCGCATAAACTCCCGATTTTTCACCAATCCCTAAGTTCTGTAATCTTAAAGCAAGCTTATCTCGCAACTTATACAAGTCTCCACTAATCTTGTCATAGAACGTCATTGCGAATTCTTCATTAAAATCTGCATTAGGAACATAAGCGTCATAATACTTAACCACCTTTCGAAGGTTCTTCTTGCAGTCCACCCACTTCTTCTTAACTTCAAACCTAACGCATTTCTTCTTCAGAATACTTTTTTCGATTTTCTGCATAAAGCACTCTGCTAAGACCATTTCGACATATACATACTGCTGAAGATATGCCCTAGTAACGACCATAACCTTATTCACTTCGGTTTCGGTCATTCCATTCGGAACACTGATAATTATCTTCTTGCCACCTACGTTCAACAAGACTCTTCTGAAACAATTAACACTAGGCATGATGTTTTCTATTAGAATATTCAACAACCTTGTTATAGCACTCTGTCCTTACCAAATCCTCGATCTTATTCAATACGATAACCTCATGGGTATCATTCATATTGACTTGTGGACAGCAAATCTGATAAAAATACTTTGTCCTGATGGTAAAACCAAGCAACGTGATTTGTTCCTTGAATACCCGACCGGACACCACCTTATCAAGTTTCTTCTTGCCATCGAAGAGATTCAAACTCTCCTCTCTACGATATACAATATCGGTCTTAACTGAAAAAATTTTTCCGAACATAACTATTCCTCCAAATTTCTAAGCGTTTCAAGACTCTCATCATTATCAACATCATAGCCGATATGATATTCGTTACCTATTCTAGCACCCACATATACCTCTTCAGCATCCAAGATATATCGGAACATCTGCTCACGAACCTTTATCTGCTCATTATTCAATCCAAGAACATCAAAGCACTCGTCTTGTAATAACCTATATGGTTTCTCTCCTATATAGGAAACATAAGCCAGCTTTCCATCCTGACGCAATGGCTTCCACTTCTCCCACCAATGGTTACGATACTCCAAGATACCTATTTCTACTCCATTGGCACAAACATGTTTAACTATTCGTATTTTCATTATCAACTTTTTTTTAAAACAACTTTAACTGTCTTTCCTTGGCACTTGAACACACGAGACTTAATCTTGTATGTAAGATTGTTAATCACAACTTTATCCCCTACACAAGGCATAAAATGGAAATCGTAATTTTTCCAAATGATACTGCCTTCGTACTCGAATTCAACCATTTTTCTGCTCTCCTAATGTTTCCCTATATTTATCTAACATTACTGAATTAATCTCAGACCAAAAAGTTACAATTACGCCTTTTGAATCAACATTATGTTTCTGTGCTATAAAATTACCTGCACTGACGAAATCAAAATAGCCATCAATCGTCTCTTGTGTACCAGTACATGTTCGTGTTATGCCTTTCTTGACATACTTAGCCACAAAATAATAGCATTTCTTCATCGCAATAACTCCCTAATAAATTCGTTACGCATCGGCTCAACGATGCTTGTGTACAAACTCTGCTTATCTTCGGGAATATCATCCGGTGTAATAGAGAACATCAACAAATAAGACATCGGAATCTCCAATACCTTGCATATTGCATCAATCTTACTCTTACGTGGAAACGTTCTTCCGGTCTCCATAAACAACATATTTGTCTCACTACAACCGATAGCCTTACCAAGTTGTCGTTGAGTCAAACCCTTGCTTACCCTCATTGTCTTAATCGCCTTTCCTAAATCCATTAAAACCTCCTATTTTAAATATTCAAATCTATTCTTTATTGCTATCATAGCATCCTTGACTCCATCTTTGTACCCAACGGAATATAATGTGCAATCCTCCTCGCTAGGTTTTCCGGTTTTTGATTTCAGAAACTCTTCTATCTCACGGAAGCCATGCTCCAAGAATCTAAGAAACATAGCGTTCTTCGTGATAGCTGGTCGTAGGACATTTTTAACCCAATCCCAGCCATCACCATAACCTAACGTGAAATTTGAATTGCTACAATATTTCACTTTTGGTTCTTCAAGCCATTTTTTTAAAATTTCTTTCTTTGTCATTATCACCAGTTTTTGTGGTGTGTCTCACCATTTTAATTAATAACATTTGTTTCTTAATTACAATGCAAAGATACAAAGAATATTTGAAACATGCAAGCATTTTAATGTGTTTCTTCATTTTATTAATGTATTTTAATTATTTAATATGATTTCTACCATTTATTTTAAAGTTTTTACATTTTTCTCTTTCTCAAACACTCTTGCTACTATCACCTGTATCCTTAAATTCGTCTTACCATGTTCTTTAACGTGTGCCACACGCTTTGTAATTTTTGCACCTTGCAGCAATTTCTGTCAGTCTCTTCCCTTGTACTTTCGTTGTGCTACCTTTCTTGCATTTCAAAACATTTCCTATACTTGTCATTTGTATTTCCAAGAAATGGACGCAACAAAAACAACTTCTAAAATTCTTATCCATTTGACATTTCCTTTTTAAGTTTCTTTCTTTGAGCCAAGAACATAACAATCTCCTCGAAATCATCGCAATTCAAGAGCATTTGTCCAACCTGCCATTCCGCTGCTTTCTGATTGGCATCCTCCATGCCCTTTGCTAAGAATGTGATTTTCTTGTCTTGGCTTCGATTCTCTACAGTAACTTCAAGTGTACCATATTCAAGTTCGGTAGTCTTCATACTGAGACCTTCATCAAATAGCCTCAATAAATGATTTAAAAGATTACTTCTTTCCATTTTTCAACCTTTCGTTTTCTTGTTTTAATAAATCCTCAAACTCCTTACGCTTTGCTCGCATATTCTCGAACCATTTACTTGGTGTTATAGGACACCCCATAAGCCAATGGTCGAAGTTTGGAACAGGCAAATTGAACTCACTAGCTTCAATAATATAATCATACCATTTCAACAACTCTTCCTCTGGAGCATCCTTGTCTATATCAGTTACAATAGTAGCCATATCGAAGGTAAAATCACCGCAATTGGCTATTTCTCCAACTTGGTCTCCTATCCAATATGTCTCCGGATTATCCAATCCATAAAACTCATGCTTCTCACAGAATGCCTTCAAGTAAGCATTACAAGCATTCTCGTAATCTTTCTTTAACTTTTCTTTATACATAATCTTTAATCCTTAAACAGTTTCTTAACCTCGCTATTCTCCTCCTTTGGATGGGAGCACATAACTACTTGCGCTCTTGGGCTATGCCTCACCTGCCATTCGCAAGTGTTGCATCCCAAATCGCCAACTTTATTAATAACATTGGTGTATCTGCCTTTCTCACAATAGGGACAATCGGTAACAAAATCCTTTCGTCCCCAGATGTACTCATCTATCTTGTATGAGATAGCATTTGCTTTCTCCTTTTTCTCGTTAATATTTAAAAACATCATATCGTCAATATTTAAAATAAGCATAGCTGACCATCATCAGCGACCTTAACATTACTCTCAGAAAACCAAAGTTCCTTGAATATCCTCTCCATGCAAGCTACGACAATCGAATTTCCAGCAGCCTTTTGAAGACTTGACTTCGACACTCCACTTTCAAGCATCTTGTCTATGTATTCTTCGTCAACGTTCATTAAGCGGAAGAGTTCTCTCGGAGTCAAACGCCTAATGCGCAACCTTGTCTCTCCAAGCACAACCAAGGAGTCCTTGCTCGCAGATGTAATGGTATTGGCTATGTTCTTTCCAAGTTCGACCTTTGAACTATGCTTTTCGCCTTTTATCCACTTCCCCTCAGAACGAGTTCTTATAGCTGCACTCATAGGTTCTTTCCATTCATTCGATACAAATTTCTCTTTACATAGCAAGTCATCACTAAAAAAGTACTTCTCATCCACATTTTCCTCCAAGACATCAACCAAGTGTTTCTCTAGCTTTGTCTTTCTCGGAAAATGATAATCTATCTTATCACCATCGTTTCGTATAGAGAGCATGAATACACGCTTTCTGTTCTGAGGGACACCGCAGTCGGCTGCATTTACCACCTTAGCGAAGTTGATATATCCATATGATTCTAACTCCTTGCGCCACTTGTTAAAGAACCCAATGAACTTTGTTTGAACCAGAGCCTCAACATTCTCCATCAAGAGGTATTTCGGTCTCTTGGTAATGATGGCGTTTCTTGTGAACCAAAGGATAGAGGAACGTGTACTGCTTCCCTCCTCTATTCCTTTCTGCTTTCCGGCTTGCGAAACAGACTGACAAGGTGTTGAATATGTCAGCAAGTCAAAATCAGCAACCTTGCTCCAATCTATCTTTGTCATATCACCGAAATTCTTGCCGGACAGACTAGAAAAGCAAGCATTATGCAAGGCTATTGCACTTGGCTCTATCTCTGACCATCCGATACACTCGTAATCGAAATCAGAATATTTCTTCTTCAGTCGCTCCAAAGCCATCAGTTGAGAGTCATATCCGGCACATAGTTCAAATGTCCGTATCTTCATTTCTCTAAGCTTTTGAATTAACTCTTAACCCTGCCTTAATCTCGGCAGCTATTCTACCTTCGTTTGCCAATCTGTCGCAAAGCACGTTATATTCAACTCCCGAATGGCTCTTCACCTTGCGCCAAGTGATGTGTGCTACATGAGCGGAATGCTTTCTAAACTTCTCCATCAAATCTAAGTTCTTGTGTGCAGAATAAACACCGCTCAAAGTCTTAAGTGCATATTGGCTATCACTATGAACCGTCACAACCGCACCTTGTGGGCAATGACCAACACCACAAATGATTGCCAAAAGCTCCATACGGCTAATTGTCGTGTCTATAGTTCCGTAGTTTCCCTGCTTATACACCTTGCCTTCGTGTAAAATCACATAGGCAGCACCACCAGTGTACTTTCTTCGCTTGGTATCAGTCCGAAGAACCGCAGAACCATCTGTCCACACTTCGTAGCAGTCGTGCATCTTCTCTTCCTTGGTCTTGAACTTGAAACCATGCTTGCGGTAAGTCTGACTTGGATTTTTCAAGGAATTCCATTTCTTGACCAAATCCTCCCATTTCTTAGGGACTTTACCGCTTGGAAGCAACCATCCAACATCATCGAAGCGACCATAAAGCCACTTTAGATTGTCTTTCATAAAACCTGCCATCGAGCAATACATTGCAAACTCTTCATAAGTTGGCTTTGCAACGATTCTGTGCTCATCGCCCTCTGTTTGTCTTCTTTCTCCCATAGCTTCTTTCTTTTGTTTGTTTTCTTCCCTACAAGCAACCATCTACTATGTTATAGCGATATACTATGTATATCACTATAATCTATTACTTGCTCACATATACGCTAGGATATAGTGAAGTGAAGTAATATATGTGTTGCAAAAGGGAAATACTTACATTTTTTGTTTTTTACCCATATAATTTGTAAGATACTCATTACCTTCTATTAAGTCATTTTCTCTTATTCCTTTCTTTGTAAACTTAGTAGTTACACGATGTACATGATTCCAAAGCAAGTGCATAAACTTACGCTCTTCTTTAGCATCATTCATCGTATAAACCTTTCCGAGAGTTTGCCAACCAGACCATTCTCCAGTCTTTACATTGCGCCACGCAAAGAAACGACCTTTCTTTGGATTTTTTGCATACCATTGTTTCGCAGTAACATCATTTAAATGGGGAATAACACATTCAGATACTAATTTACTCTCTCTTACTACACCATCATTCACCATTTGCTTGATGTACCTTGAAACGGTTGACTTAGAACGTCCAATTCGCTTTCCAAACATGCGATGGGTCTGTACCTGTTCCTTCTCCGGTATCTCTACGGAATTTTTATGTGAAGTCTTATAAGTAGCCCTTTGACGAACAAGTACATCGTTTTTTAGAAGAACGAGTCGGAGCATTTTCTTTATCTCCCTTAAAGTATGTGGCTGGTCTTTGTCATATTTCAACTTATATACATTGTCTTCGCTTGTTGCCTTGTAACCATGATAGCAAGATTTCATGTTGTTACGGAATGGCTTGCAAAAAAGCACACCATTCTTTTCGCAATATGAAACAGCCTTAGATTTCAACATCGCATCGAAAACTCTCTTTGCAGTGTTGTACTTGCAATGAAGACATTTCATTAAAGCCTTAATCGGCTTTCCTTTAGTATGTAAAGTTGAAAATTCAAAATGCTCTTTTATAATTACGCTGGCACAGAACACCTCAAAAGCCTCTTCATTCTCCAAGGCTTTAGACAATCTTGCAATTGGTATGTTCAATGTTCTATTCCTCATAATTATAACACTTTTTATTCTAATAAGGATAAAAGAAATCCTTACCCTTCATTCGTCTGACACCGAAATCTAGGTAAGGATTATCGTGATGTGGCTTTCGCCACGGAAAATCTTATTGATTCTTGTAAGCGTGTCAGCACCAACAAAGCACGCTGCAAAGATACTAATTTATTTTCAAACTGCAATGGTTTTAATGTGTTATTCTATTCTAATTGTACATTTTTAACACACAACACAATTTTAGTTGCATATATAAAACCGCAAATACATTAAGCCGCTTGCAATTTTAACATTTTACACTCTAAGGCATTTTCAAGACAAAAAAAAGAGAGCAACCACCATCACTGGCAGCTGCTCCATAAGTTGTTACCTTAAACCAATCTAAAACCTTAATAACTAAAAACCAACCTAATAAAATAACTTTTTCTTATATTTTACCGTGAGAAAGAAAATCATCGTAACCAGCATCAAGGAAACGACCCAAAAGGAAATCATACCGAATTTCCAATAGAACAAGTCCCATCCCTCCAAGTCTTTCTCAATATATTCCTTTTTGGTCTGGGCAATACTCAATTCTCTGTTTAGGCTATCCCTCTGAGCCTTATATATACTCGCTCGCTCTGCTATCTCCTTATAATGAATAAGGCTATCACGAACCTTGGATAGTTCCTTGCTGTCCCTGTATCTAATCTCTATATGAGTAGAATCCTTACCTAGCACCTTACCACTCTCATCTACCCTTGTCTTGACATCATCCTTGATGTAAGTGGAATCCTTAACCTGCTTTTCGGTCTGCTCCCAATGATAAGACAGCAAGCTATCCCGAATAAGCTTGACCCTTTCGTTGACAATTGAGTCCCAATGGGCATAAGTCGTAGTGTCTCGCACCACTTTTTCTACATCTACATATCTTGTCGTCCGGCATCCGTACATCATAAGCATGATGAAGAAACCTACCAATATGGTAACGAGCCAACGCCACCAATCAAATCTAAGCTCCATATCAACCTCCTTTTTGTGTGCAAAGGTACAAATAAAACCAATAGGAACAATTTTTCTGCCCACTCTCTCTTTTTCAAAATTTCAAAAGTGAAGAAAAACCACCACCCAATTAAGGATGATGGTCTTACTAATGCCTTAGTTGAGCCTGTATCTCGTAAGATTACCAAGTGATTATCTTTCCGTTGTTACATACGAGCTTTCCGTATTGTATATTTCCAACTCTTCGAAGCCATCCATGCAGGTTCACACTTTGCTTTGGGTCATTGTTCACAAACGCATTGAGAAAGGCAATTCGTGACACCTTCAACTTATCGAACAACGACCATTGGCCTTGTTTGTATGAATTGATAGCAGCCAAGGTCATGTTACCCATGATACCATCAGCTTTTGTTCCTACGATAGTCTGAATCTTTTGTACGGCTCTGCTTACTCCACTATTATAAGCAAAGTCAACCAAGAGATTAGCCACCGACTGGTTGTTGATTTGGTCAGCTTTACAAGCATCCCAATAGTATTTCTTGAATATGTGATGCCATTGTTCATCGGTTATCTTCTTCAAGTCCGATGCGGTCTTACTAGCACCATAAACTTTACGGAACGTCTCTAGGGTCACACCTTTCATCGTTGCGCCTCCCCTGTCACTCTTTTTGTTAGAATATCCACCCTCGAATGAGAGAATGAATGGTTTTAAAATACTTGAGTCTGCCATAGTCTATTTATCTTTTTCGCTTTGATGTTCGCCACGTTCCCCTATAGTCTTGGTAATGCCAGCCGTGACGAACAAACTAGCCACACTACCAACAAATGCACTTAACCCCATCAAATCGGTCTTGATCGTCCCATAAGTCACCACTTCCCACACTAAGATGAAGCATACAACTAAGAGCATCAAGAAACCTATCAAGGTCACGGACACTAAGAAGAATGCCTTGCTTGAATGTCCGCTATTAACTTGTATAAGTAATTTCAGATACTTAATCATATTTTAATCCTCCCTGTCACGATATATAGCACTCTCTTCTTTTTCAACAAATGCTTCTAAAGAATCTCGTTTTCTTGGTGGGGTTCTAAGTTGGCATCCATCCTTGATGCATCTGTTCCATTGTGCCTCATGCAAGGCAAGCTTCAAATCGTTCTTCTCATCCCTAAGATTGCGTATGGTAATACGATACTGATTGATTTCCTCATACAATTCATCTACTTTACTATTAAGATTAACGACCGACTCGTTGGAACGTTCATAGAGAGCCTTCCACTCATCGGCATATGATGAAATAGTCTTATTCTCTTCCTGTGATGCGAGTGCCGCCTCCTTTCGTTTTCTACTATTATAGTACAGCAACGTGGAGATAACTCCCGATGCGCAAAGAAGATTAATTCCCGTCTGTATTAATTGAATAGTTTCCGCTGTCATTTCCTTATGTTTTTTGTTGCAAAGATAGCTATTTATATATAATAATGTGAAAATAGCCGAGTCAGAAAACTACACAATTAATTTTTGTGCAAATAATTAAATATTTCCTTAAACAAAGTTATAACACATTAAATTATTTGCTCTATCAATAAAATCTCATTACCTTTGCAAATACAGGTGAGTCACACCATAAAAAACTGAATAAAAATGAAGATAATAGAACAAGATACAATAGACATCATTAAGGCGCACATAAATGAACGACCAAGATACAAGTTGGCACAAAGAATGGGTGTCAGCGTGAAATTCTTGTATAAGATTCTACATGATTGCAATTGTAAAATCGAACATAAAAGACCTGTTCCGAAACCCAACAAGAAGCGTGATGAACAAATTGCAAAGCTTTACACCAACCATTCAGTCAAAGAGATTGCCGAGATTGTAGGGTGTCATCCATCTACAGTAGGAAAGGCGGCAAAAAGACTAAAGCTTACTCATTCGAAAGAAACTATCGAAAGACTTAAAAAGAATAGTTTGGCAAACTTAAAGAAAGCGTATGAGAAAGCAATAATAAATAAGAGGGTAAAAAGTTGGAAAAGAACTATGCGTGCAGAAAAGCTCAGATTTATGTCCTGCATTCCGCAGAAAACGAATCTTAGATTTTCAGAGTTACCTGCAAAAGCATATCATGCCAAATACAATCTCATAACAAAGCATGGATATTTCGGTTTTGAAGACGAACCATACATCTTAGGTTATGACCGGAACACCCAAAGGATGAATGAGGAATACTACAAGAACAAATATGGATTTTCTTTTGAGGAGGACGAAGAATGCCAAGAAGATTAACACAGGAACAGGTGGACTACATCAAAGCCCATATCAATGACTACCCACGAAAGGAAGTAGCCAAGGCTGCTGGTGTAACCTTACATACATTATATAAGTATATCACTATTTTAGGTGGTACGAAAATAGACAATAAATTGAATAATGAGACTATCCGTAAAATCTCCGACATGTACCAAACGATGACGGCAAGAGAAATATCAGAAGTAACGAATATTCCTCAATCGACAATTTTAGGACAGGTCAGTAAGCTTGGATTGAAACATAACGCAGAAACGGCAGACAGAATTCGTAAAGAGCGAAACAAGTCTCTAAGAAACTATTGGAATAAAGAAAGATATGCAAGTAAAGGAAGAAAACTTCACATGCAATACAAAATGGACGAACTTAGAGTGTTGTCGGGTAAGCCTCAAGAAACAAGGTTAAGAATAAGAAAACTCTCCCCAAAGGCTTTGAATGCGAAGATGTATTTGCGAAAATCTTATAACTATTTCTACTCTAAGGGTGAGCCGTTTATTCTCTGCTATGACTCCGAGACAAAAAGACACCCTAAAGAGGAATACTATACTGAAAAATTTGGTTTCAAGTTTGTGTGTGCTTAATTTCCGTTTGCAGTTCCGTTTGCATTTTTCGTTTTCTGCAAACGGAATTTGCAAACAAGCCTTTGATTTTCATGCATTCGAAAGTATGATATTACCCCCTATCACTTTAACTTATTGATTATTAACGATTAAAAGAAAGTTTGATAGAGTTGTTAAACCTTTTGCTTATTATTCGTAACTTTGCAGCCGTAACGTTACATAGAGTTAGTTTAATTAAGGTTTAACACAAAAAGATTATTCTTATGGAGACATCAAAAACTTATGTTTTTAATCCAGAGGGTTCAGGTAACAATGGAGGAATGATGAGCTTGATAGCTCCTTTGCTCCAACAGAGAGGCGTTGACCCAAACGTTCTTCTTGCGATGAAGGGTAATAACGGATTCGGCAATGGCGATGGTTCTTGGTTCATTTGGCTGCTCTTTATCCTTTGCTTCTGTGGTTGGGGCGGTAATGGTTTCGGCTTTGGTGGTCGTGGTAATGGCGCAGGTCTTGCCAATGAAATCAACAATGACTATGGTCGTTCCTTGCTTATGGATGCTATCGGTGGCAATCGTAATGCACTCAGCAATCTCGCTACTCAGCTCAATTGTACTGAAGGACAGATTCAACAAGCAATCTCTGCCTTGACAACCCAAGTTCAGAACGTGGGCAACCAAGTAGGCATGAGCGGAATGCAAACCATCAACGCTCTTCAGCAAGGTAACATGCAGATTGCATCACAACTCGCTGATTGCTGCTGCCGTGTAAATAACAATATTACGGCTATGGACGGAAACGTCAAGTTGGCTATGTGTCAGCAGACTGGCACTTTGCAGAATGCCATCAACAATGTAGCCGTAAGTCAGGAACGAGGCTTTTCTAATGTTGCTTTCGAAACCAAGGGTCAGACATGCGACATTTTGAATGCTATTAAAGATAGTACTCAGACCGTAGTTAATGGCCAACGCCAAGCAGAACTCAGAGATATGCAGGACAAGATAGACCATCTTCGTGAAGAGAATGGAACTTATAAGTCTTCTGCCATGACTTCGCAGATTGTAGGTCAAGCTATAGCACCTGTCAACGCTATGTTGGCTGGCTTGCAAAAAGAGGTAGATGGTATCAAGTGTAAGCTTCCATCAACTGTTACAACCAGCTACAGTCCATTTACTGCTGTTCCAAATTGCGTTGCTTGGCAAACAGGCTTATATGGTCTGAATGGTGTCAACAATGCAAGCTTTTGGGGTTAATTAGGAAAGGAGGCTGCTATGTTATGGATGAGACCTTTTGCATGGGTTAATCGTAACGGCTCGGCAGCTATCGCATCTACAGGCGTGGTGGTGAACACCGAAAATGTCATTTTCTCGTTCAGAAACCACGCCTTCGTGAATGCTAACTATAGGGGAACTATCTTTGTGAACCTACATCAAGCCATTCCGACAGGTACGACAAATACGCTGCCAATCCTTTTCGAGACCAATGGCGTAACCCAAGCTGTAACTAAGTTCAACGGCAATCCTTTGACGGTAGCCGACATTGCAGGAACTGGAGTTTATCAGTTTTGGTTCGAGCGAGATACTAACACCCTTCAGCTAATGACGGGTATTGTTTAATAATTAACATTACAAAGCTATGTTTCAAGGACTTCGACCTAACAGCATATTCTATGTGCTTGACAAGGGTGAAAACCCAAGTCTTAAAATCGGACAGGTTGTGTCGGTCAGTAACCCACAACCTAAGTTCCCAACATATACTCCTGGGCAATTCAACCCACAACCAATGGAGACTACCGTTGATGTTGTCGTAAAATTGCCTAATGAACAAATGGAGTTCAAACAACTCCCATCCAATATGCAAATCGCAAATTCGGAAAACCTAGTGGTTTCTGAAAGCCGTGAAGCTATGGATGCGGAAGTTGAGGCTATGTATCGGCATTCTAAGGAGATTGTGGAAAGCGAGCCATACCACAAAAAGGTTATGGAAGAGTGCGCAAAGATGCGTGCCGTATTGAATCCACAAATAGCCAAAGACAGACAACAGGAAGAAGACATCAATAACCTCAAAAGCGAGGTTAGCGGAATGAAGGGAACTTTGACCGATATTAAGTCTATGTTGTCAGTGGCTTTGGAAAAAGTTAATACAAAAAAGTAAATCATTATGGGATACATGATAGAAATTACCGAAAACAAGGTAAATGAAATGTCGGAACTTGTAGAGAAGATGCTTAAGTATGGAGGTAAACTCATGCACTGCATTGATGAAATGGGGGATGACAAGTATGGACGAATGGGTCACAGAAGCCCAATGCCGGATTACCGAGACAATTGGGATGATGACGATGATGACCGCTATGGTGAAAGACATGGTGGCCGCAGAGGTGGCGGTTATCGCTATTAGTATTACACTTTGAGGTGGGGAGAAATCTCCACCTCCTTAAAAATTTCAGTTATGGGAAGATACAAAATACCACTTGATGCATACGACATGAAGCCCGAAGGAATGATTGCATACCTTCGCTATAATGGATGGCACTTCAATAAAAAAATGTGTGATTGGGCTATCACCTTAATGCGCAAGACAAACGCAACGACAGGCAAGTTAGAAAGAGTAGAACCTACAGAAAAAGACACTGTGGAGGAACTCCTTAAAGTCAACAACGTAAAGTTGGAGAATGCTGACAATTACGATTTTGTCTATGTCGCAAACATGGCTAGAGCCGATTTCTTTAAGTCCTCTTTAAAGGATGAAGCTGCTTTGGCTCAATTTATTAAGGATATGGTGGATGACCCAGACCAAGAGGATGGATTCATTTTCAATAGATTTTATGCCGATTGCAACCATAACGGTATCGGCATTCCATGGGATGATGTATTATGATTAAACAAGAAATTTACTTAGAGAAATATGATTGGAATGTGATTGTATGTCATGTTGTTAATCAAGAAGAGGTTGATGAGGCTATAGATGTACTAAGTTCCATTGATTGTAAGGGGCAACCATTATTGGATGCATACGACCACATTTCAACCGATTCTTCAAACAAAGGATTGACATACACAAATGTTTCAAAGAAAACAAGTGTTGTGCTCATTTGCAAGTCTACTTCTGAAGGTGAGTATATAAATAGTCTCACACATGAAATGTTTCATGTAGTAGCACATATATGCAACCATCTGGGAATAGATATGCAAGGCGAAGAACCATGCTATCTTATGGGATGGCTTTGTCAGTCGATATTATAGAAGATTTCCTTATAAGTTTAACTTGGCGGGCAGACCTTGGATTTTTCCATCTGCCCTCCTATAAAATTACAAGAATATGAGTTGTTCGAAAATCAAAAATTACCTTTATGAACGTTTTAATGAGGATTTTAACGTTCTATCTGAGAATGAAAATCGAGTTATCATTACATTTGATGATAATGACTTGTCGGTACTCGTAAACAAGATGGAGAATAAATTATTCATTCTCGTTCCGCTAACTAATATGCATTCGTTTGAACATCATCCGGATTGGATCTTGGTAGATGGCGAACGCATCAATAGCAACCTATTTTGGAAGGAATGCGGCAACCAAGTGATAGAATATCAAGGTGATGCCCCTATAGCTATCAAGCAAGACACCATAGAGAGAATTGTTAATGATTTCATTAAAAACAGATAACGTTTTAAAATTTGCATTAATTTATTTGCAAGGTCATCTTTTTTGTCGTATCTTTGCATTGTAATAAAAATGGTGAGACACACCGGAACAACTGTGTTTTACAAACTTAATTTTCGTAGATAAAGATTTTAATATATCAATATAGAAAAGCAAAATTATGACAGAAAAAGGATATTTAATCAAGAAAAAAGTATTATTCATTGATTTAGACGACACGATTATTACAACTATATCAGGAAACACCTTTCCTACAGATGTAACAGATTTCAAAATCCGTAAAGAAGTTTTGGATAAGATTGTAGATGCATTCCCTACTCTTTACTATGTGGAAATAGTCTCAAATCAAGGAGGCATCCCTCAATTTGTAGACGAACAGGATTTTATCGGCAAGATTAAGGCTATTGAAAGCTTTATGCAAAAATATCTTCGCAATCATACCGGACGAAATATCTTCGTCAACTCTATGTATTGCCCTTCGCATGCAGAGATAGGAATGAGAAAGCCAAATACAGGAATGCTTGAGTCGTATTCTTCTTGGAAAAAGAGTGAGCTGATTATGATAGGTGATGCTAGTGGAAAAGAAGGTGACTTCTCGGACTCCGACAAACAATGCGCAGAGAATTTCGGAATTGAGTACATTGATGTAGAAGACTTCTTGAAAATATGAAAACAATAAAAAAGAGAGGCAATCACTTACCTCTCTTATTCTTAATGAAGTGCAGAATATCCCACTTCTTCCAATATCGGGTGTGCCCACGCTTCTTGCATTCTCCGTTCGGGATGTCACCCCTAGCAACCATACGATTAAGAGTAGCATCAGAAACATGCAGCTTCTCCTTAACTTCCTCGGTGCTCAGCATCGGGTTGAGAGCATACGGCAGATAGTTCTCACAAAGGTCTTCTATCTCATCGCTACTCATTCCGCAAGCAGTTACCTTCTCCCCTCTCTTCTCTTGCTCGTCTGCTCGAAAGCAAGAGTCAGACAACGATTTTAATAACACTCCCAAGGTGTGATAACCAAATAACTTTCCCATATCATTATAATCTAGAGATTAAACTTTGACAGCCCTTGCCTGAGAAATACTTATCGGCAAAACCATATACATAAAATATAATAGTCATTACAAGTATTACAACATTAGCTTCCACCATTTCGTTGGTGGTAAAAACATTCCAGTATACGATATGAATAGCATTTATCCCAAATAGGTATATAATCATCGGAATACGCCATCTGTAGCAGAGCCAAAAGAATCTGCTCGCAATTATAAGCACAAGCGGATGGATGTAAACTGAAAAATAGATAAATGCTGCCGATACCCAATTCTCCTTAAACCATATGCACATTTCTTTTTCATGAGACGCAAATGTTACCATGCATGCAATATGAAAAAGCATGATAAACAGAGGCATCACTTCACAATAATACTTGAACCAAGTGAGTAGCTTCACGCTGTAGCCTCTACCTGCAAGGATAATTACGTTAATCATTTCGCTAACGTCCATACCCTTAAACATTACTCTTGACAACTGTACAACACCGACTGATTGAACTAACCGATGGACTTCATCTTCTTCCTCTTTAGTCATAAATTCTTCTCCTTTTTGTTTTTTGTGTTTATTATTTATTCTTAGTTCCTCATTCTTAATAATAAGGAACGTGCTGCAAAAATAAACAAGTCTGCACAAAAACATTCATTTTGCACAACTTTTTAGAGTTAAACTTTGCAAAAATACCAATCTGTAAGATTTGCCATTCAAAAATGGGGGGTAAATTACAGATTGTAAGTAAAAAGGATGGGCGACCGAAACAATCAGCCGCCCATATAAAGAACATCCTTATCCTGTTAAATATTACTTGCAGATGCAAGCGAGCATCTCCATATCGTCAAAGCCCTTCTCGCAAGCCTTGATAGCCTTAAGCAGCTCGGCTTCCTCGACCTCGGTGATTTCCACCTCGACCTCCTTGTCGGCGAGTTCGTTGAAGTATTCCATGGTCTTCTTGCTGAAGCCAGCGAAGTAGGCGTTCACCTCTTGCAAGAGGTCTGTGTCCTCCTTGGTGTAGGTGTAGCCCTCCTCCTTCATCTTGCGCTCGTTCTCCTGTGCGGTTTTGAGCTTGCCTTGCATTTCCTCGAACTTGTCATCCTTCAAGGACTCCTGCGCCTCCTCTTTGTCCTTGTCGAAGGTGTCGGCGATAGAACGGAGAGCCTTCATGTTCTTCCATACCGCCAGCATAGTTTCCTCACTCAAAGAGCTTGTCTTGAAGCCCTTCAATGTCTTGTAGGCGTTAACCGCCTCGATTGTCTTAATCTTCTTCATAATTGTTTCTTTATTTTTATGTTATAAATATTCTTCGCCAATTAACTTGCTATACAGAATACCTTTCTATTTCCGTTGCAAAGATAAGAAATATATCCCAAACTGGCAAGAAAATCAAATATTATTTTTAATCAATAATTCCTGAACTAAATACCGTTTGCTTAGTAGTCAAAACATAGTCCACATACAGCCATAATGCGTAAGTTTTTCCACTCTGCATTTTGTTCTTGAAAAGAACGGTTTTACTATCACCGCCAGCCAGTGTTGTATTACTCATAAGAATAGATTCGCCAACCTGCATACTACTATTTTCCTTGCTCGAAGAAAAACGTAGTTGCAATGAAACAACATGAGACACGCGATCAACATTCTCAATCGTTGCACTTCCAAGACCACTTTGTCTTAGTATAACCTTGCTAGCATTAATCTCTGTTCTGGTTTTCACCACAAGAGTGATTGGCTGTAATACTGGTATAGGGATATACGAACCCGCTTGTAACTGAGGGAAATCACTGCTTGTATAATCCACGCTGCTCATAAACGGATAGACTGTGTATGTGCCTGCGTGGACCTTTGTAAACTTAACGGTGTTTGTATCTGATGTTCTCATATACTGTAGCTTGTCGCCATTGTTGTTATAGAGCAACACACCAAAGTGATAGGTTATGTTAACATCATTTAACAAGTCTTTCATGCTTATCCAGTCAGAATCGACACTTTGCAGATTATATGCTGCGCTAATACTTACGGCATCTTCCGCTGATGGACTTGTCGTGCCAATTTCTAGGTATTCACTTCTTGCGTTATGATTATACCCACGAAAATCTCCTAGTCTGTAAGGTGCAGATGCCGTCCTATGGGTGAAGCCGTTGTCCGCTTGCGAATAATAGCCCTTTATATCATAGATATTTGTTGCTTTAGGATAATTGATGTTGCAGTCATTCCTCTTACCCTTCCACCCAGTATTGATATCAAGGAAAGCGTTGTCTGAGTCAACGGGCTTATACTTCGCCCACATGTTGATGCCTTCGTAAGTGCAAAGGGATGCTAGGTCGTTGCTACCATAGCCAAGAAGACTTTTAACATCGTCTATACTAACTGGAGCAGTTATCTTTCCATTACTTACACTCATAATTACCTCCTTCTTTAGTAACAACTCGCTCTACTGTTACATTGAATACTTTCGCAAGCCATAAGATAAATCGTTTCATACGCTTAATCTTTAGAACTTAAAACACTAGGCAAGGCAGCTCTATAAGAGCCACCCTGCGTTAATACTCACGATACTTACTCTGCTGCCTCGCTAGCCATATTGGTAGCGATAGCGGAATCAACCTCCGCTATCAATGTTGACACCTCACTGAGCTTGCTCTGAGGGATGCCGCTGATGTTGTAGGTCAGCTCGCTGCCGTTGGAGCTTGCGTTGGCATTGCCGAGATAGTTACCATTGGTATCTGCGTAGATACTCATGTTGATGCTGTCGATGTTGCCACCCGTCTTGTCAACATTGTAGGTGATTTCTACTCGATAGCCGCCCTTGGTGTAAGTGGCGGTTGTCTGTTCACTCTTCTTGTTAATCTTTAAATTCTCCATTTTCTTAACTAATTTAATAAATTAATATTCTTGTTATCTAATCTCTTCTTGTTATTGCCGTCCTGCTTTCCGCTCAATCGCTGAACCTCGGATTCGAGGAAGACCACCCGAGCCTTCAACCTGCTGACCTCATCGCCCACCTGCTCGATAGCACCGAATGCCGTTGCAATCAGCTTCGGAGACCAATAATTTATCTTGTAGTAGCCATTCTCGTCAGTCTCCACGATGTCCTTTAAGTGATGGTTGCACAAGACGTGCTGGGCAATCCAACCGATAGACCTTGTATTGTCCTTCTTCCAAGCAAAGCTGAACGTGCCACCCATTGCCTTGATGATACCCAGGTAGTCCAGCTTGCGCAAATCCTGCTTCAGACGTATATCTGAGGATGAGTAGGCAGTGACACCTCCATGAGCAAGCAGTCCTCCTTCGGTTTCGATACTTACATTAGAATAAAGCTTGTTGGTTGAGAGTTCCACCGATTTTATGTTCTTTCCGCTATCGCCAGAGGATGTAAGGACTACAGTCTTGCCCATCACCTGCGTAGTATATCCATAGACAAGCGCACCTCTACCAATATCTACGCTATTCCAGCTAGCCATTGCTATCAACTGGATTGCCGTACCACCAGTATTTTTTCCATAGAGGTATGAGTTGTTGCTCATCGTGATGTTATCCACACCTGTAATGCTTCCGTTCACGTTAGCCGTACCGTTAAATGACTGCCCCCATATTGTACGTGCCGTTACAAGTTGGTCTGCTTGCTTCACGATGCCAATTCTCGTAGCACCATCAAGCAATGTGTAAGGGCTATCCCCTGTGGTTGCTGGCAAGCTTTGAGCCGCAGAGAACGATGTATTTGTCACCAAAGTTCCTTGGCTTTTGAAATCGGCAGACGTGCGTCCTGTCTTCTTGATGATTGTGTAAGACAGACATCCATATTTACCTTGGCAATTTCCCCAAAGTTGAACATTGCCAGTTGCATTGTTGTAGTACACACGCAACCTTGAAGACATGTTTCCAACCAACTCACGCAAGGCTATGTTAAAGTTGTATGCCCCAGAGCCCTTCGCTCCATTCTGACGGATTCTCAACACGACAACCGAATAGGTATCGTTAAATCCGTTGGAGAAGAGGAACGTGAAACTTCTATCATCCTGTAGGTTGTCTGTGACGGTAATGTCAAACAACTTCGCCCAATAGTGGGAAAGGTTTGCGGTGTTGCTGTTTACCGCTCCCGACCATACGATGTTGTCTTTGTGCCAACCATCGAGCAAATCCGCATTGAGATTTGTCCATTGTGCGGTAGTCGAAGCTATGTGATTCGAGCCGTTGTAACCGAATTGCATACCTCCCTTGCCGAACTTCACCATTCCTGCGTTGTTGTTGCCAACGCCCATCAAGCCGATAGTGTTGCCAATGTTACAATCACCAATGTAGCAATCATCGCCAATGAGCAATCCATTGTAAGCACCACTCAATGCGCTTGCCACAATCTTAAGCTGACCTGTGAGCGTTCCACCTGTCAAAGGCAAGTACTTTGCGGCGATGGCATCCACCTGTGACTTCGTATAAGCATCAGTAATGCCATACCCACTTATCGTTGTCGGCTTGCTTGTGAGTTCTGAGAAGGCAAGGCTGTTCTTGATTGCAAACGAGCCGAAAGCACCCTTGTTGCAATAGGCGAGGTTTGAATGTGTGCCACTATATGCTCCGTTCCAGTAAGCTATGAAGCTCATGTCAGGAATGATGTTGCCATCGGTCGATGCGTTAGTCCATCCCGAAGTGCCCACCGCAGAAAGGCTCTTCTTCGTGTAGCTCTTGGTGTAGGTGATGGCTGTTCCACTGATGGATATGCCAGTCACGAACACATTGCTTCCACTTGGCTGAGTAACCGAGCGCAAGCCATCCGTAATGCCAAATCCCGACAAAGTGGTTGGCTTGTTGGTGATATAACTCCAGCTAAGATTACCTGATAGACTTGCCGCACTCAGTTTGCCCCTAAGGTATATGTCTCCAGCTCTACTATTGAATACAATTCTAATAATATCATCATAAGAAGATATTCCAAGAGAGTTCCAATTCTTTAAAATGCAATTAACACTTGCAAAATCACTACCATTAGAATCTTTTACTCCTGAGACTATATATCCATCACCAATAGATGGCAGATGTAATTTAGTCGTTTTTATAGAACCATTTACAATCAAGTCATTACTTATTGTTCCTCCGCTCAACTTCAAGAACGTGTTGTTTGCATTTTCGGTCTTTAGATATGCCGAGAGTGACTGATGACTAGTTAAGAACGTACTGCCTTTAACAACGCTGATAGTAGTGCCATTTTTTGTAACAGACGTAACCGCATTACCGCTACCGCTGACAGAAATAGCAGTAGCACTACCACCTTCCAAGCTAGAGATACGAGAATCAAGAGCCTTGATGGAGTAGGCAGAGGCAATCTCACTCAGAGATTCAGACGCAAGCTTCAAGGCATCTGCATAGCTCTTTACACTACCGCTCAATCCACCGCCACTTCCTGCGGAGTTAGTTCCGTATGCGCTTATTCCACCTGTGGCATAGAGATTTCCGTTAACCTTCAAGTCACCGTTGGAGTCCTTCTCCAAGATGATGCCGTTGATGTTGACCTTGGTTGTGGTGTAGATTTCTCCCGACACATGCAGCTTATGAGATGGGGCAGTTGTTCCGATGCCGACGTTTCCGCAATCAAGCCATGAGTTCGCTCCATTCGTGGCAATCAGCCACCTTGTCTTTGTGCGGTCATAGACACCTCTGTTGGCACTTGTCAGCAAGTCTATCTGCCCGTTGGTGTTCGAGCACCTGATGATGGTTTCCGATCCTGCCGAGTTGGTATTGGTGAGCGTACCGTTCACGTTCCCTGTTCCATCGAAGCTCTGTCCCCACAAGGTGCGAGCGGTGTTGAGTTGCGCCGCCTTCGTAGCATAGCCCACCGTCAACGTCTTGTTTGTTCCTCCGACCGTTATAGACAAGCTGTTTCCGCTGTTAGACAAGTTCGTAAACAATCCGCTGGCGTGTATTCCGTCCACCATGTCCGCATTATGCACCGTTGCCACGTCAGAGCCTTGTGCGATGCTTGTGTAGGCTTGGTTGTGAATGGCGGTCGCTGCGTCCTCAATGGTTGCGTATGCCTCGGTATGGCTTGCGGCGTTGGTTGTCTCCGTGCTATTAACCAAGGTGAATCTCTTGCCCAAGCCACCACGCTGGTCTTGCAACGTTCTGATTACAACAGAAGCATACGCGCCACGCATCTTAAGGAACACATCATAGTATGCCTTGCCTGTGGTCTTGTACATTGCAATCTTCAAGCTGTCCAAACCGTAGCCGTTGCGTGAAATCCACTGAATGCTACAACTTGCGTTTGCACCTGTGGAGAGGTTATCCGTTCTTATGTAGACTCTGGCTATTCCATAATAGCCGCCATTGAAGCCTTCCGAGATATAGAGTAAGATGCAGCCATCTGAATAATTACCTGTAATCTCATTCACCTTAGCTATTCTTCGCCAAGGATAAGTGTTGGTGTTATTGACGGTTGCATTACAATAGCTCATGTAGCCATTGATGGTGATGTTGGCAGAGCCATCGAAGTTGGCATTACCCGTAAAGTCGCCGTTAAGGGCGATGTTCCTAGCCGTCACCAACTTGGTTGCCGAGTACACTTGCATGTTCGCCAACGATTTTGCAACCGTTCCGATTGTCATGCTCACTCCATTGTTCGTGTTGCTCAAAGCGGTGAATATGCCGTTGAGGTGGACATTATCCAACTTATCCGCATTGGAGATGGTCTTGCTGTTGATGTAACCCCATATTGCCGACGCTGGTCTTCTATATATCCTATTTTTGGCGTTGCTGTCGTTGAATCCATTGTCGCTCGCATAGGAAGTAAGAATCTCCGTCTTGTCGGTCAAGTTCGCTGTGGCTGTTAATATGGAAGCAATCAAGTCCGTGTCCGCAACGGTCACATCAGCCGAACCATTGAATGACTTGCCGAAGACCGAAAGGGAGTGGTTCACCTTGGTTGCTGTTGCGGCGTTACCTGTGATGCTAGCGCTCGCCGTAATGAATCCAGCCCCATTCGTCAGTTGGTTCGTGTTGTTAGGGATGGATATGCTCTTTGCGGCACTACCATCATAGCTACCACTTGCGTAACCACTCCATGACAGAGCGTTAGGGTTCTTCGCCGTTCCTGCGGTCGTAGCGTACTTCACTGATTGGTTGGCGATGTTCGAAGAGTCGATGAGAGTCTTCCAAGCATTCCACTTGCCAGCAACCTTGTGACGGAAATAAAGGCTTCCGTTAATATTGTAATCATTGGCAAGCAACATTCCATAGTTGGCATCTGCACTTCCCCAGTTCATTACCTGTAGCCAATCATTATCGGTAGGCGTATTCGTCACATCTTTCATCTCGTAGATGTGAGATGCACCATTTGTATTGAAGTTGTCTAAGTCGGTCACTATGTTCTCTCTAGTATGATAGAGGAACAGAGACTTTGCGTCCGCCGTTTTCATGTAGGCAGAGAGACTTTGGTGTGCAGTGAGGAAAGTAGCACCCTTAGTAACGGTAATGGTCGTACCATTCTTGGTGATAGACGTAACCGCATTACCGCTACCGCTGACAGAAATAGCAGTAGCACTACCACCTTCCAAGCTAGAGATACGAGAATCAAGAGCCTTGATGGAGTAGGCAGAGGCAATCTCACTCAGAGATTCAGACGCAAGCTTCAAGGCATCTGCATAGCTCTTTACACTACCGCTCAATCCACCGCCACTTCCTGCGGAGTTAGTTCCGTATGCGCTTATTCCACCTGTGGCATAGAGATTTCCGTTAACCTTCAAGTCACCGTTGGAGTCCTTCTCCAAGATGATGCCGTTGATGTTGACCTTGGTTGTGGTGTAGATTTCTCCCGACACATGCAGCTTATGAGATGGGGCAGTTGTTCCGATGCCGACGTTTCCGCAATCAAGCCATGAGTTCGCTCCATTCGTGGCAATCAGCCACCTTGTCTTTGTGCGGTCATAGACACCTCTGTTGGCACTTGTCAGCAAGTCTATCTGCCCGTTGGTGTTCGAGCACCTGATGATGGTTTCCGATCCTGCCGAGTTGGTATTGGTGAGCGTACCGTTCACGTTCCCTGTTCCATCGAAGCTCTGTCCCCACAAGGTGCGAGCGGTGTTGAGTTGCGCCGCCTTCGTAGCATAGCCCACCGTCAACGTCTTGTTTGTTCCTCCGACCGTTATAGACAAGCTGTTTCCGCTGTTAGACAAGTTCGTAAACAATCCGCTGGCGTGTATTCCGTCCACCATGTCCGCATTATGCACCGTTGCCACGTCAGAGCCTTGTGCGATGCTTGTGTAGGCTTGGTTGTGAATGGCGGTCGCTGCGTCCTCAATGGTTGCGTATGCCTCGGTATGGCTTGCGGCGTTGGTTGTCTCCGTGCTATTAACCAAGGTGAATCTCTTGCCCAAGCCACCACGCTGGTCTTGCAACGTTCTGATTACAACAGAAGCATACGCGCCACGCATCTTAAGGAACACATCATAGTATGCCTTGCCTGTGGTCTTGTACATTGCAATCTTCAAGCTGTCCAAACCGTAGCCGTTGCGTGAAATCCACTGAATGCTACAACTTGCGTTTGCACCTGTGGAGAGGTTATCCGTTCTTATGTAGACTCTGGCTATTCCATAATAGCCGCCATTGAAGCCTTCCGAGATATAGAGTAAGATGCAGCCATCTGAATAATTACCTGTAATCTCATTCACCTTAGCTATTCTTCGCCAAGGATAAGTGTTGGTGTTATTGACGGTTGCATTACAATAGCTCATGTAGCCATTGATGGTGATGTTGGCAGAGCCATCGAAGTTGGCATTACCCGTAAAGTCGCCGTTAAGGGCGATGTTCCTAGCCGTCACCAACTTGGTTGCCGAGTACACTTGCATGTTCGCCAACGATTTTGCAACCGTTCCGATTGTCATGCTCACTCCATTGTTCGTGTTGCTCAAAGCGGTGAATATGCCGTTGAGGTGGACATTATCCAACTTATCCGCATTGGAGATGGTCTTGCTGTTGATGTAACCCCATATTGCCGACGCTGGTCTTCTATATATCCTATTTTTGGCGTTGCTGTCGTTGAATCCATTGTCGCTCGCATAGGAAGTAAGAATCTCCGTCTTGTCGGTCAAGTTCGCTGTGGCTGTTAATATGGAAGCAATCAAGTCCGTGTCCGCAACGGTCACATCAGCCGAACCATTGAATGACTTGCCGAAGACCGAAAGGGAGTGGTTCACCTTGGTTGCTGTTGCGGCGTTACCTGTGATGCTAGCGCTCGCCGTAATGAATCCAGCCCCATTCGTCAGTTGGTTCGTGTTGTTAGGGATGGATATGCTCTTTGCGGCACTACCATCATAGCTACCACTTGCGTAACCACTCCATGACAGAGCGTTAGGGTTCTTCGCCGTTCCTGCGGTCGTAGCGTACTTCACTGATTGGTTGGCGATGTTCGAAGAGTCGATGAGAGTCTTCCAAGCATTCCACTTGCCAGCAACCTTGTGACGGAAATAAAGGCTTCCGTTAATATTGTAATCATTGGCAAGCAACATTCCATAGTTGGCATCTGCACTTCCCCAGTTCATTACCTGTAGCCAATCATTATCGGTAGGCGTATTCGTCACATCTTTCATCTCGTAGATGTGAGATGCACCATTTGTATTGAAGTTGTCTAAGTCGGTCACTATGTTCTCTCTAGTATGATAGAGGAACAGAGACTTTGCGTCCGCCGTTTTCATGTAGGCAGAGAGACTTTGGTGTGCAGTGAGGAAAGTAGCACCCTTAGTAACGGTAATGGTCGTACCATTCTTGGTGATAGACGTAACCGCATTACCACTGCCCGATACGGATATTGATGTAGCACTGCCACCCTCCAAGCTGGAGATGCGAGAAGCAAGAGCCTTGATAGAGTAGGCAGAGGCAATCTCACTCAGCGATTCTGATGCAAGCTTCAAGGCATCTGCATAGCTCTTTACACTACCATTCAACCCACCACCACCTGACGAGCCACTACCTTCACCATAGGCGGTAATGCCACCAGTAGCATAGAAGTTTGCCACCTCGTTAGTCGTAGTGTTCGTAATCTTCAACGCCTTGTTGGTTGCATCATACTCCAACTTGATGTTACCGATGGAGATATACTTTCCACTAGGCACGATGATGCTTCCATTGATGTCAGCAGTACCATTGAACGAATTACCCCAAAGCTTGCGTGCAGTCTGTAGCTTCGTAGCAGAAGCAGCAACGTTATCGGTAACAGGACTAACTTTATCTGGTAAACTTGTAAGTTTTGTGCCTTTATGTTCAAAGACAAGAGTACCATTAGTACCTTTTAATGTTATTCCATAAGAACCTGAGTCCCAAGCTGCTGATTCATAATACACATCATAATAATTATAGTTAGATGATTGTACTGTAGGTAAAAACCAAAGATTACAAGTTCTACCACTTACAACTTTCTTTACTATTGAAATTGAACTTCCTCCATTATTATAAGGATGTTCCGCTGTAGAAATTCTAATTTCTATTTTAGCACTATGATAACGTGTTCTAATATCTATTTCGCAATCAAGAGTACTATAACCATTTGAATTTGCTATTCTAAACAAATGAATATAATTATAAGGTGCAGTTCCTGATGTGAGAAATGTATGTCTACCTACTATTCTAGTAAAAGCAGATGCATGTTCACCATCTACAGTATCAGCGTTTCCAGCACTTGTGGCATAAGCACAGCTACCACTTGAGGTGATATAGCCCTTGCTGTTAACCCACGATTGAGTAGCATATCCCGCTAAACTTTGATGGCTGGTGAGATAAGTTCCTAAATCTACAGCAGTTCCACCAGTAGCTGCAATAGTTTTAGTAACACCGTTAATCTTAACACTATGTGTATGAGTAGTAGCAGACTTACCATTAAGAAGAGAATCTACACTACTCTTGGTGTAATAATTACTTAAACTCTGATGCGAGGTGAGATATGTAGCACCCTTCGTGAAGGTGATGGTCTTGCCGCTCTTTGTAACGGCAGTAACGGCATTTCCACTTCCGCTAACTGCTATCGCATTCACGTAACCATCGAGAGACTGATGAGCCGTGAGGAACGTACCCTTCGTGAAAGTAATCACACCAGTGCTTGCATCATAGGTTGCACCAGTGAGGGCATTGCCGCCAGTTGGCACAGACACGCTGATACTAGGAATAGCATTTGCTACATTCTGAATCTCCGAATAGAGCTTTGCTACTGAGTATGCAGAAGCAATCTCTGAAAGGTTTTCCGTAGTAAGCCTGATAGCATCAGCATAAGCCTTTACAGAGCCGTTGAGACCACCGCCACTGGATGATGATGCTCCAACACCATAAGCGGACACACCACCACTTGTGTAGAGGTTAGCCACCTCTTCGGTCGTAGTATTCGTAATCTTCAGCGCCTTATTAGCTGCATCATACTCCAACTTGATGTTACCGATGGAGATATACTTTCCACTAGGCACGATGATGCTTCCATTGATGTCAGCAGTGCCATTGAACGAATTTCCCCACAATTTGCGAGCATTAGTAAGCTGGAGAGCCTTCTTCGCTGAACCGTTTGTGAAGTAACCTTGCAAGGTGGCGATACTCCCTTTGTTTGCGGATATGCCCGAAGCATTTACCCCTTCTGCCTTTTTCGCTCTTGCTACCTCGTCAGATATAGACTTGTTGATTCCGTCAACGATACCACTTAAAGTGTCTGTCTGCGCAATATTGGCGAGGAAGCTCACCACCTCGTTCCACTTATTGATAATTCCGTCCGCAGTCTCCTCGTCAGTAGTCATAAGGGCGTACCAGTCATAGGCACTATTCCAATGACTTACCTTAGTGGATGAAATGCCGTCCAGTACAGACTTATTGCTATGAGTATGCTTTGCTGATACCGCACCATCCCAAGCTGTCTGCTTTGCAGTAGTAGGAATGGAGTAACCAGAAGCAAGGGCAATGGCAATAGTTCCATTGGTAGTGATAGGCGAGCCGCTGACCGAAAGCCCAGTTGGGACAGAGATTGCAACCGATGTGACCGTACCTGTGTTCTTAGTATATCCGCTATCATTGCTGAGTTCGGACAACTTGGTAGGAACGGTTACGTTTATGGTTTTCGCAGCAGAGTTTGGGGTGTAAGTGCCTAGGCTTGTACCATTCTTCTGAATAGTCAAGCCGTAGATGGTCTGATGCGAAGTAAGATAGCTACCCTTTGGCTGATAGGTAGCCTTGGCAGCTGCTATCGTAAGATAGTCGGAGAACACGCCTGTCCCGAATGCGTTTATCTTGTCATTGAGCTGCTTGATGCTCCAAGCAGTAGCAAGGAATGAAACTTCAGTCTTGCTGCTGTCTCCGTTGTCGGCGGAAGTCATGGCTGTAGCCTTTTCGAAGCCAAGGACTGAGCCGTTCAATCCGCTTCCTGTGCCACCGCTGACGGAAGAAGCACCGAAAGCCGTGATGCCGCCTGTCGCATAGAAGTTGGCGGCGGTCTTTCCGTCCGTCTTCTGAACGTAGAGATTGCCGCTTCCATCATTGATGATGTAGATGTCGCCAATGGCAACCTTGCTCTTGAAGGTAGCGATGCCGTTGACGGTAAGCACACCTGTTATCGTTCCTCCTGCAAGAGGGAGATACTTAGCAATGGTCGAGTTCACTTGCGCCTTGGTATAAGCGTCCGTGATGCCATATCCTGCTATTGTAGTAGGCTTTGAGGTCAAGCTAGCGAAGGTATGGGTGTGACCGCTGAGGGAGAATGTGCTTCCCTTTGTCAAAGTCAAGGTGTGACCGTCTATGCTTGCGCTAGTAACGGCGTTCCCTGAGCCACTAAGCGTAACCGTATTGACTCCATCGGTGACTCCATAGCCAGCAAGTGTTGTTGGCTTTCCCGTAATCTCGCTGAATGCGTGGGTGTGTCCCAACTTGCTATAGGTCTTCTCCGCATCGGCAGACTTCAAGTAAGCAGCCAAGGACTGATGAGAAGTAAGGTAAGTTCCCAAGTCAACGGCTGTTCCACCTGTGGCTGCGATGGTCTTAGTGACACCATTAATCTTCACGCTGTGCGTATGTGTCTTGTCACTCTTTCCGCTGATGTCTTGATGGGATGTCAAGAAAGTAGCTCCCTTTGTAAATGTCAGTTTAGTACCACTTTTCGACACACCTGTCACCGCATTGCCACTTCCTGTAACCTCTATGCTTGTCGCACTTCCTCCTTCCAAGGTGTTTATGCGACCTATGGCATCATTGATGCTGCTGTAGAGTGCAGCAACAGAGTAAGCACTAGCAACCTCGCTAAGACTTTCGCTTGTAAGGCTCTTGGCATCATTGTATGATTTCACCGTGCCATTCAATCCACCGCCTCCAGTACTACCGCTAGATGTAGTTCCGACACCATAAGCAGATACACCACCACTAGTATAAAGATTTGCAACTTCGTTGGTCGAGGTGTTCGTTATTTTCAACGCTTTGTTAGTTGCATCATACTCCAACTTTATGTTGCCAATAGTGATGTACTTTCCACTAGGCACAACGATGCTACCGCTTATGTCGGCTGTTCCGTCAAAGCTGTTACCCCAAAGTTTACGTGCGTTGGTCAGCTTGATGGCGGACTTCGCCGAGCCATTCGTGAAGTAGCCTTGCAAGGTTGTTATGTTCGCCTTGTTTGTGGCAATGTTTGTAGCATTTGCACCCTCCGCCTTCTTTGCCCTGTTAGTTTCGTCCGTGATAGACTTGTTGATACCACTAAGTATGCTATCCAATGAATCTGTCTGCGCAATGCCAGCAAGGAAATCCACAACCTCATTCCACTTGTTGATAACACCATCAGCAGTTTCCTCATCGGTAGTCATTAGCTTGTACCAATTGTAAGCAGAATCCCATTGCCCTTGCTTTGATGTCGTAGGGATGGAATAACCCGAAGTCAAGCTTATGGCGAAAGTTCCACTTGTTGTGATTTCCTTTGTCGTACCAAGAGACAATCCAGTTGGCAAAGTTAGCTTAACCGATGTTACCGTTCCCTTGTTTGTGGTGTAGCCGCTATCATTCGTAAGTTGAGAAACCTTGGTGATACGGTCTGTAATATCCACCCACTTGTGCGTGTGTGCGCTAGGAGTGAAAGTAGAAGGCTTTCCTGTGATGTTTGCCCAATCCAAGCTAAGACCACCAAGTTCAGAACTGATGTTGTCGATTCGATTGCTGAGAGCCTTGATGGCATAAGCGTTAGGAATGCTTGCCAAGTCATTGTCTGTATACGTGCCTTTGATGATGTCTGTGTAGCTCTTCACGCTTGCGACCAAGCCACCGCCACCACCATTGTTAGTACCATCGCCGTATGCGCTCATTCCACCTGTGGAATACACATTGCCGTCAATCTTCAAAGCACCATTTACCACACTGAGGGTAATACTACCTAATTTAAGCTTTCCCTCTACCAACAAATCATTGCTTACGCTGAGTGTCGTAAAAGGAGCTTGCGGAGTCAAAGCCACAAGGTCTTTTATGTTAGTGCCATTGCTACCGCTCTTCCATGTAGGCTCAAAGAATGCAAGGTATGCGCCAAGATTCTTCTCGCTGATGATAAATGATGTAGGGTCAGCGTGAACCTTTCCGTCCACGTCCCACCAGATTGCACCATTTGCGAGATAGCCCGAACCGTCAAAGCGAACGAGGGAAGTAGCAGGAGTAAGGCTTCCGCTATTGTAGTCCTTATCCACCATCTGACCACCCCACCAAGTTGCGATGCTCTTCTTTCCTCTGTTCGTGTCTATCGCTCCGTTGATACCACTCTGAACGTTTCCGTCTGCGTCTCTCAAAGCAAGGAGTGTTGTCATTACAAGACCGCCATCAATATCTGTTGTCTGACCGAGCGCATCCTTGATGTACTTGTAACCAGCAAGGTCGGTAATATTCTGCTTCAAGTCACCATATATCTTGCTAGTGATATATGCGTTTGCCAAACCCAGCTTGTCATAGAAGGCAGAATATGCGCTTTGGAAGTTGGTAAACTTCGTTCCGACAGCAGATACGATGTTAGCCTTGCCTTCAGTATTAGCCGCATTGTATCTTGCCGAAATATCTGAGAGATACGTGATGAGTTCTTTCTTGGCAGTAGAGAGGGTAGTGAAAGCAGTATTAAGGTCGGTGAGTTCTTTTGTACTCTTTAACACCTCTGCTCCCTTCACTTCATTGTACGACTTCTCGGCAGCTGCGAAAGCATCTTCAAGTCGCTTGGAATCCTGCGCCATAGCCGCAATCTCAGAAGGCTCTAGATAGCCATCCGTAACATAATTATCGAATGCCTTCTTGTTGCTTGTAACGGTCTTGCCGAGATTCGTAACATTCGTCTGTGCGGTATCTGCCGCCTTCTTCGCCTCTTCCGCTGCCTTCTTTGCTGCGTTCGCTACAGTATCGTCTGTGTACTTCACTTTCTTAGTCCAATCGGCTGCGCTGAATGAAGCATTGCTCTTGGTTGCCACGACAAGCTCGCCCTTGGAATATGCAACACCACCGAGGGTATATGCTGCTTCCAAAATCCAGAGGTCACGCTCCTCATAGGATGCAGGTTTGCTTACATAGATACTGGATTTGCCATCTATCTTGTCGAAAACCTCGGTAGGTACGTCCTGCTTATCCCATTTCGTACCATTCCAGAAGAAAGTCTGGTTGTTGCTTGTGTTATACCACAAGTCGCCCTTGTGCTTCTTCTTGGCATCATCGGTAGTCCAGGATGTACTCGGGTCGGTTGCCTGATACCAAGTCTCAGCCTTCTTGTCGAGCTGGTCTCGTATTCCCTTCAAGCTCTCCTCTATGGTCTTGGCGAATGCGTTGAGGTCGGAATCATTAGCCTTTACCCATTCTGATGATGTAAAGCTGCCAGTAGTTCTGCTCTTTACGCACACCATCAGTGTCTTGCCATCATCTCCACCGCTAGCCCACAGGTCGCCCTCGTCATAAGGAACAGTAGGCTGAGAGGTGAAAACGGTACGCTTTCCATCTGCCGTGTCCTGCGCCTTGCTTGCTGCGGTCATAGCAGTGTTGATGTCGTTATCCTTGATTCTCGCCCATGCCGTACCCGTCCATCGGTATGTGTAACCATTTGACGTATTGTAGAACAGGTCGCCAGCGTGCTGCGACTTCAACGTATCGGTAGTCCAGTCAGAAGCAGGCTTATTCTGAGTAGTAGGAGCATAGTTGTAGAACCAGGTCTCCACCTTCTCATCAAGCTGCTCTTTGTAGCTAGCCATATCGTTCTTGTACTCTTCCTTGAAGGTATTGAGGGCAGAATCATCGGTGTACTTGGAAGCCTTAGTCCAGTCTGCGATGGCAAATGACGAACCTTTTGCCTTGGCAGTCTGGCAGCGCAGGATTTCATTCTTGTAGATGCTGCCATCTGTAGGATAGGTAGCGTTTACCCAAATGTCGCCCAACTGATAAGGCGGAATAGGCTGTGTACTGAACACCTTCATTTTGCCATCTGCGGTCTCCTGTGCCTTGCTGGCATCGGATAGAGCTTTGGCGATGTCGGTATCTGTAATGATAGTCCACTTATAGGTGTTGCCATCCTTGGCAAAGCGGTATGCCTTGCCCGTCTTGTTATCATAATAAAGGTCGCCCAAATGGGTATCTTTTTCCTTGTCTGTCGTCCAACTGCTGGCTGGGGCATTCTTCAAAGTAGGCACACCATCGTAAAACCACGTCTCGATAGCTCCGTCAACCTGATTCTGAAGGTCAGCTATCACCTGTGAGTTCTTGATGAGATTGTTCACCTGCTCCTCGGTTAAGCCTCCTGCTGAGTTCTCCTTGATATACTGAGACAGTTCCTTGCCATCCACGGTAGATTTCGCCGAAAGCTTACCCTTAATAGATACCTGCTTGGCTGCGCTGTCATACTTGATGTAGCTACTACCCTCATAGCCATTCTCCTTAGTAGGTCGGTCGCCCACATACATATCGCCATAAACATTAAAAAATGCCTTGTTAGTCTGTTTGTTTACACCATACTCTACGTATTCTTTGTTGGCAAAAGAGTAGCTATTTATACCGTGGTACAAGCTGACGGATGGCGAATAGGTATCTACCGCCGAGAAGATAAGGCAGTTCTGACGTTCTACATCGGTTCTATTACCGCACTGCGACAATACATCACCTTTGGCAGGAACATCGCTTGCAGTAGCGCAATCGGTATCCGAGAGGTCGATATAATGATACTTCTTTCCTTCCAGCTCTACGGGTTCCTCGTCACGACCGATTACCAATCGCCAATAGAAGTGATTACCCACCTTATGGTAAGTGCCCTTGCGAACATTGAATGATTCCGAGCGCACTTGGTCGTTAACGGAGAAATCATTATCTACGGCATCACCTTCCTGCTCTGCTAAGAAATAGCAACGATAAGCCTTCTGTGACACATTATTATATGTCACAGTAACCTCTTCCACCTTGTGAGCCACCACGCCACCAGCAGGAGAGATAATCTCCTTGCCACCGATGGTGGAGGTTTTCTTGATTACAAGCTCCTCGAATATAGCCTTCATCCTCACCTCCAGGTAATCTGTGATGAGATGCGAACGACCTTCTGTATCGGGAGTCCACGAGCCGCCGTTCTCATTGTTGAAGTTACCGACAAGCAATCCACTTAAAAGCTTCTGTACCTTCTCCCAAGTGATTGTGCCCTTGGCGGTGTCGTCCTTTGTCTTGTTTAATCTTTGTTCATCAACAGCTTTTGCTGAAAATACATTATAATCAGTAGGAGTTATGCTATCATAACTCTTAATGATGTAAATCGACCTTCCGCTTCCGCCATTACCATTAAGATAACTCTGTCCATTATAGACAAGTTCCTCAATTTTAGACTCCATTGCATTGAGTCGTGAATATGACGGTTTTTCTCCAACATAATATTTTGCTCCATCATAAGGAATATCTAGACAAAACTCATAACCGATAATTCTTGAAGCCCTATAACTGTCACCATAACCTTTATTATAAAGATTTACTCTGTCTCCTACTCCATGCAAGTTACCCCTACCCTGATTATAGGAATAGTTAGCCTCAGCGGTACATGTATATGTCGTAGGGTCTATCATGGACTTCTTCAAATCCTTTATGGCATCCGTCAGCAACTCATTGGAAGCGGAAGAAACTAAAGTATCACCCAATTTGGTAGAATCCCAATTATAGAGAACAAAAGTATCTCCATCCTTCGGGTGCAAAGTTATATCCGGCAAGAAACGACCATAATCCTCATTAGCAACAATCTCAAATACCTGCGACTTAGGATTTATCTGTTCTTTTCCATCTTTCAATATCGGATTACCATCATCGTCCTTAAGTATTTCAGAAACTCCATCTGGATTAAACTCACATTCGAAGTTCATACCACTAAGAGAACCGCTTTGGAATACTATATGTAAGTTCTTGCCACTAAGAATATACGCCTTTCGGAAAGCCATATCACCTGTTTTTTCGCCATCTTCATTGACAATAGCAAGCGAATTAACACGATAAAAAGTCCGTTTGATGTAATCTCCTTCTTCGGGTGTACTTTCATCTTCTACATCTTTTTCATATGATGTTACCTTAGAAGTCTTGATAAGATTTCTTGGATAAATATCATCATTTGTAGTTACTCCCTCAACATACTGGTCTTCACGGAGTCCACTAACTTGTATATATCCATTTTTCAGTTCAAAGCCATTCTCTGCCAGCAATTGCTTGTTCTTGTCAGAGCATTCTGCTGAATTTGGTAGCATGAGACGTTTTTCAACAACACCATCCTTTGTTATATCCGCATCAGCATCATTCTTATATCCGCTAGGCAAGTTCCTTGCAGCTCCAAAAGCATATACCCTGTTTGCATAAGTGGATTGGCTTTGTGAGCTTGACATAGAAACGATATTATCGTTAAGTCTGAAATCAGTAATAGCATTCGTATTCTCGCAAGTTCCAAAATGCAGTATATTTCCCTCAAACCACCATTCACAACCAAACGTCTGAGCTATATTCGCAATAGCATCCAATATACTTGTATTAGAGTAAGTTATAAGCTTTGCAGCATTCGCATCTACACTCGCATCTATAACATAAGTATAATCCGTTCCTTCTCCTTCAAAATTAGGGTCATAAAGGTAAGACTTATCTAACTTCGCATAATAAGCTAGATTTTTCATTATCACTTCTATATGAGTACTAATTTTTGAAGTAAGAGAGAATGTCGATTCTTGTGAACCTGTATTCGGGCGATACTTCAGGATCTTATTCTTTAACTTACGATAATAGGCATCGAATTGGATTTCGTAGGAATACCCAATAGTATCATTATCTTTGGCCTTAGTTAAATCTATAAGCTCAAATCGCCCATATGGTGTTTCGATAAAATCACCACGCAAGAAATATGTCGGTCTAGAAAGGTTAAACGAAAGCTTACAATAGTGAGACTGCATCAATTCATAATGAACTGATGCTTCTTGTGTAACAGGAACAGTACATCTTACTTGTACGTTTCCGCTATTATCGTAGTACTTTATGTCGATTTCCTTGAAAGTTTTCATAATTATTCTATATCTTCAAATTCTTTTAAAGTGAATTTTTCTCTATCCGAATCCGTCAGTTCTCCTCTATTTGTAGGATTGTACTCCACTAACTTCAAACTCTTCTTGCCTATAGAACCTCCTTTTCCCCTAGAATAGCTAGATGATTTTCTTGCACAATACAAACGATAAACATCATCTTTTGATTTCGGAACCTGTATAGTAACAAAGCCATTATCCATAAGCGCATCAAAGGCTTTTACCCTTTTATTGTAGTCAGTATGGTCTCTGCCAATAATGACAAACTCTAATGTAATGCTTCTTTCTGCCTTTTTTGGACGAATAGGAACAACCCTAGTTCCATGCTCAGTTCTTACCTCGTTGGCAATATAACTCTTATTGTCTGCATCAGCCTCTAATGCATCTAAGAATCCACTACCCATCTTTACACGATAGTTAGTCCAAGCATCCTTTCCGTTTATGATAAGTTCATTCGAATTCATGTCTGCAAAATTAAAAACAAAATGAGGAATAATATTATATTTTTACCACAATGCTTTCACTTAAAATTTAAGTGCAAAAAGGGCGCAAATCCAAATAGGAAATGCGCCCAAAAACAATAAGCTTTTGATATTATGAAGTTGTATTTTCGTTTCCCCTTACTTTTGCGGCTAACGCTACTTTATCTTCTGCATCCTTCCGTATCTTTTCTATTTCTTCTGCTGGAGCATCCGTAAGAGCCAACATTTGGACAGCGGTCTCTAGAGACAGGACACCTTGATTGTATAGTTCCGCAATAACTTTCCACTTATCTTTTTTATCATCCTCAAAAGGCTCTGCGAAATCGAACTCTACTTCCAGCTTATCCAACTTGCTTCTCTTTTCAGGATATAGTTCCTTCATAACGGCAATAATAACATGCGACAATCTACCGACAAGCTCTTCATAGATTTCCATTCGGTTCGCCCTCTTGATGTAGCCCAATACCAACGCTCGCTTTATACCTACACTGGTAAGCGTACTCATGGCTTTCATCAGTTCCGGTGACATATCCGGTGTAAATGTATCAAACAATATAGATTGAGCCAAGTCCTCTTTCTCTGCCTTGCGAATTTCTGAGTTCTGAGGTGGATTGATATATTCAAACCTAGAATCCTTTCCTGTCAATTGTATCAGCTTGCCTGGCTTGTTCCGCTTAGGGATTGATTGTATCACGTCAGCGGTTGCCGCAGCTATAGGGTCGGCAAAATAGTTGTTCGTATCTCCTATCTTGGAGTCTAACATCTCTTCACGTTCCATTCTTGGCTCTGCACCATCCCATGATTTAGGTTGGCGAAAGTAGATGCCGTTAATCTTTCCGGTCGGATTAGGATACTTATACACCTTCCATCCAAAGCCACCACGCTCACAATGATAGTTGAAGACCGATGTCAATATATCCCAACATTCAACAGTTCTTGTCTCTCGCTTTAAGGAATAACCTATCGCAAAAGCAAGCATATTTCCATATTGGTCAAACAATTCTCTCATCTTATGTCCTTTGGAACGTGCTGCTACGTATACATCAACATGCATTTCTCCGTTTTTTTGCGAGAAATTAAAGACAAGTCCGCTTTCGGTTTCCGCTCCGGCAAGTCGCTTGCATTGGCGAAGCTTGGTATTGAAGTATATATTCTTCAAGTATTTTTTGTATAGCTCAAAGGCTTCATCGTCACCTTCTACTTTCTTCCACATTATCGGATTACCTAACAAGAAGAACAACTCTACCTCATTGATGTATCTCTGCCTTGTCCTTGCCAACTTCTCCGTCCTATATGGTTTTTCTCCCTTTACCCATTTATCCTCACGGCTCATCACCTTGTGAGTTTGCGGATTATATTCCGAAATGGCATTATCCACATCGAAATCATGTTGTTCCATCATGTTTACGACAGAATCAACATCATTATCTTCCAAACGTTCGAAGATATTTCTCTCCACACCCAACGCATTGAGCGTGAGGTTTCGAAAATATGTCTTTATCTGAATAATTGAATCTACAAACATCCTTATAACTTTTTGAAGCAAAGGTAATAATAAACATGGTTTCTACACACTTTAATTTACGTATGCCTTTCACTTAGTTTTTAAGTGAATAAAAAAGACTATTTACTAAAGAATCTATCTTTATTTAGTAAACAATCTTTTTTATTTACACTAGATTTTTATTCACCATCATAGAGTACTTACACTAACTATCTAATAGTTAAATATTTGTATTTTTATTACAAAAGTAATTATATTTGTCATTTAGTACACTCCTAAGTCTGATTTTGATGCTTTCCTTGGCTTCATTACCTTACCGAGCAATACAGCTAGAATATAATACCTAGCAGCATCTATTAAATGATTGTCATGGTCTTCCGGAACATTGATGTAATTACCATCCTTATCTTTTGACCACACATATTTACGGAACTCGCTCTGTAAATGGACTGATTGCCTAGTAGTGAAGATTTCGAATGTCTGCATCTTGTCAATACCAGCCAATATCGAACCAGCACCCTTTTGTGCTCCATATATGACTATTCCACCAAGAGCTACCTCATCTATAAGTCTAGGGTCAGCACTATCCGCATACACAAACAAACCTTCTTCCGCATAAGGGCGCAAGAATTTTATAATATCACTGGACAACATTTCCGTTCTATAGCAAAGTTCCTCTATATACAGGCGATTATCTACGATACCACACTTCACAATGGCAGTATAGTCTTTCGAATATCCCCAGTCTACTCCGATGGCTACTTTCCTTGCGTTGCTAGGGAACTTATCCACAATGCCAACATGCTTGAATATTGCACCCTCTGATACGTCAGACCATCTACCTATCATTATATGAGCATATTTCTCCGGTTCATTCTCCTTCATTTCCAACACCTCATTAAGGAACTCCGGTGACAAATGCTTTATGTTATCAAGATATGTAGTATGAATGTGCAACACTCTTGGGTCTGTGCTGATCTGGACGGGAACGCCATCAAAATACACCTCTTTATGTGTCTTTTCTATAAAACGCTTATATACCCAATGATTTGAATCACAAGGGTTCATAATGATTATTACTCGGTTGTGCAAGCCTTTCTGACGGATTGAAAGCATGATACGCTCAAAATCCTTCTCACTCGTCCATTCCTCAGCCTCATCAACAACAAACGTAGTCACACCATGAATAGACTTTAACTTAGCAGTCTGATTACCACTAGAAGTATTGATACCACGGAACATGATTTCGGCTCCTGTCATTTTGTTGACTATATCGGTCTTCGTGTTCTTGAAGTAATCCTGTGTGCCATCAATCTCTATCTTCTCTTTAACCTCTGGAATTACGGAAATAGCTGCACTCACCATCGTATAACGTGTATAAAGAATCTTATGCGCTATCTTTCTTTCCGCATTGTATTCGAAGGTTAGTCTTTCGATAAATTGAGAGGCAGAGAAACTTTTTCCTGACGCACGACTTCCTGTAATAAGGTAAATGAAATGCGTTTTATCATTATACAACGGATAATAAACGGAATGTGTTTTTGTCATTATTCACCCTCCTTTTGCTCTTCAGCTTCCTGCTCTATCTCTCTTTCTATCCACTTGTTGACGGATATACCTTTCTTAGGGTCAAAAGGAATGCCCTTTTCCTCTTCATCCTTCTTGCCTCTCTGTATCTCTCTCCAAGTCATATCATAATGGAATAGCCAAGTAGAAAGAGCTTGCACGTTAGGAGGAGTCTCCTGCTCAGTTTCTCTAGTTTCCACTACTATATCATCTGTCATAACTCCATCTACAACCATATGTCTCTTGGTGGTTGTCTTGCCCTTTACCTTGACACCTCCAAGGGCGCATTTAAGGAATCTGCCACGCACGATTGCATTAATAAATTCTCTGCCACGCACGAGGGATTGAGTTATCCTTTCGCCTCTTTCCGCATTTTCGTCTTCATTCCAATTCTCGTATTTTCCGTTTTTCATTCGGTTGAAGACCTGTGGATTTAGGTCAACCCCAAACTTCAAACCAAGGGCGTAGGCAATTTCAGAATCCTTCTGACCTTGCTTTGCAAGCTGTTCTATCTCATCATAGAAAGCATCGCCATTGTAATCAAATTTCGGTTTTGCCATTTTCTTGTATTTATTATTGTTTCGCTATATATTGGGCAGATGGGATTTACACCTTGCCTCTAATCTTGTTATACATATAGAAAGGAACAGCTAGTATGAACATCGGTATTGCCAATACCATAGCTATAGCCAAGTTCGCAATCTTCATTAATCTTTTCTTGTTCTTCTTCATAATCTTTCGATTTTATGAGTTGACCAATTGTCCTATCTTGTTTATCAAAGGGGTAAAAAGACACGACACCCATATATTGAACGTTTTCTTTCTCCTTTTTTTGAGAAACATAGAAACAATCATAAAGGGAATGAGCATACCTATTGTTATTGCCGCCATTATAAACCCTAACGTGAATCTTATAATCTTTTTCATTGCTTTCATATTGTTTTTGTTTATATGCGTTTAGCAACCTTCATAAGCATTTCTCCCTTTATTACCTTGTCGGTTTCAATAAAGCCAAAGGTGCTCATAAAGCGTTCCTTGTTCTCGATGTTATCAAAGGATAGCATGACGTAAGACTCGGCTTCTAAAGCTTTTTCCGCTGCCTTGGTATTTACCTCTTTCTTTACCTGTTGCATACGCTCTTTATTCGCTTGATATTGAGCATCTTGCTGCTGATTGGCTATAATTTGATTTTGTTCTATCTGTCGTCTCTGCTCTTCTTGCACTTCCTTTGGTGCTGGCACTTTTCTGTTTTCGCTTTCTTGGGCAAATGGGTCTAGTAAGGAATTGAGTTCTTTACCTAACTCATCTTCGCCTTCAGTCTTTACCATTGCATCATAGCCGAACAGGGACAAGTCTTCTTCCGTTAATCCGGCATCCATATAGTTTATGTCCGGAAGTAACTCACGGACTTTCATGTCATCCCATTCTCCATGAGCATTCTCGGAATTAAGCATGAAATTCAGTTCAACTTCGGTCTTGTAATCCATATTTACAGCCTCAGCCAAAAGAGTATAATCCTTTTCGGGATAGCCCATAATCTCATCCACGATGGTTACTTTTTGGTTGCCGCCTACGATGGTCATTGTTTGCTTATTGACGGTTATACCACCAACAACGCCATATTTTCTTATGGAACGTTTCAATGTAGCTTTCTGCTGCGGTGAAATCTTCCTTGGATTATATGGTGCTATCTGCACTTCGGAGCGTTTGAACTCTTCTTGCTTGCCTGTGAAATAATCTCTTGGTTTCGTCATCTTATCAACTCATTGTTTCTTGCAAAGGTATGAATAATAATTGTTTAAGAGAAATGTTTACTTGCGTGTCTTTTCACTTTGTCTTTTAAGTGAAATAACATATCGCAACAATATATCAATTGGCTTGCATTTTGGTTAATTTTGCACAAAAAAAAAGATATGGGAGACGTTGGTAATAATGGGGCATATGCTAGGCTGAGAGCACAAGCTACCTCTATGCGGAGAAAAGCCGAGTCGGTTGGTAACAAGCTACAAGCTATAGCTGAAGGTATAGCTAAGAAGTATGGAGCAAGGGTCACTCCTATCAATTACAAGAGTGTTGACTCCATTGTACGCAAGGCTAAGGGCGAGGCTAATGGTATTAAAGACATTAAGGACTCGTACAGAACAACCATCATCGCAGATAAAGGGTCAATACCGAAAATAATAAAAGACCTTAAAGGCAAATACAAGGGCTTTGAGTTCGTTAGACTCAAGGAACAGAAACTGAATACTGGCTATTCAGGAAACATCATCAATATCCGGAACAAGAAGACCGGACTTATTGGTGAGATACAAGTTAATACTGCTAAGATGATTTACGCCAAGGAGAATTACTCGATAGCCTACAAGCTGTTGGGTGGGAAGACCATGCGAGAAATCTATAAAGAGACCAAGAAACCATCCGGTTGGGGACATGCGTTATACGAGCAGAGTAGAACCGCCAAGAGTAACGGAGGCAAGAAACAAAGGTCGGTATCTATGCAACAAGCTTACTATGCAACGTTTCAATAATTAATATATTTAAATTTCAAGTAATAAACATTAATTTATTTGCAAGTTTAATATTTTTTTTATATCTTTGCATTGTAATAAGGAGATAAAGACTATGAATAATAAAGATAAGAACAAAATCAGCCACCTCCTTAAAAACGGAGAGTCGGTTTATGTTTACTATTGGGAGGATGACATCGTTGTCCGCTATCAATATGTAAATAAAGAACTTATGTGTTACCCTAAAGGTAAAGGACGTAAGCCAAAAGAGTTTAAGTTTAATGAGAACACCTATGCACAAGATGCTCTTGAACTAGGTGAGTTAATAACGAAAGAAGAATATGAAAGATTCTGAAATGATAGAGTTGTGCCTCCGCATTGCTTGTGAGGCGCACAAGGGACAAATTGATAAGGTTGGACTTCCGGTGATATTGCATCCCATCCATGTAGGAGAAATGGGTAATAGCACCGAAGAGATTTGTGTCGGATTTCTCCATGATACGATAGAAGATACGGATATGACCTACGACAAGCTGTTATCACTAGGAGTAAGAAAAGACATTGCCGATAGTGTATGCATTCTAACCCACAAGGAAGGTGTTCCGTATTTTGACTACGTACAATCAATCATTGACTCAAAAGATATGGTTGCAATACAAGTCAAAATCAACGACCTGCATCACAACCAATCGAGAGCTAAGAAGTACGGATTTCAAAAGCAATATGAAAAATGTACTACGGCATTGTCAATGATGGGAAGGTTCTTTCCACATGAGGAGGGACAATACTACCCATCCTTTGAATATATGCCTTAACTAGTACGCTTGCGAGTATAATTCCAACCTAATTCCTTTGCGACTTCACGAAGAGCTTTATTAGTACTAACTACATCAGCTCTGTCCCAAGCAATTGACAACTGCTCTCTACTTATTCTTCCGTGAGTGTAATCGGAACTTGGTTTAGCGACATATGAATTAAAATATTTCATACGCCTATCCTTTATCTTTCTTGCAACATTCACGGCTTGACGTTGCGTACTTATTCCCCAACCATTCTTCGGTCTTTTCATAGAGTATGTATAAGAGCCTGTGATAGCTCTTATCTCTGATGCGTTATTTATGACCGTAGTAGCAATATCTGCACTACTAAAGCTTCTTCCTATCCTACCTGCAATATTGCTATCCAACCCTTCTCCTGGGTGGTTATGCGTCAATATCGCATCTTTGTAATTGTAACCACTTGGCAATTTCGTACTTGTAGAAGTACCTCTTGTGGAATGGCTTATCTCTTTTCCATTTTGGTCGAAAGCATAAATACGTTCTGTCTTTAACTTTCTAATCTTAGCTTCTGTGTCGGACAAAGCCATATCCAATCCACGGCTATGTCCGGCATTAATTTGCCTATCCGCTCTTTCGCCTCGTTGAGGTCTGCCTCTATATCCTCTATCTGCCATATATAAATCTCCTTTTTTATTTGCAAAGATACAAAATTTGCAAGGGAGTACCTAAATATCAATGGTTTACAACTTCACTTATCTATATTGTGCAATCATTCTTTATCTTTGTTGTATTTAACCTCAACACCAATCATCGTTTGTTTCACAAAAACAGCCTTGCAAGCCAATAGCTTACCACTTTTGGATAATTCTTTATCCTTGTACCTAATATCATACTTGCCCATATGATAATCGTAGCAAGCATCAATACAGCTCTCTACAAGCTTCTTCTCTGCTTCGAAATATGGCATTTCCTTCTTGCTCACTTTCGCAAGCCACCCACCACCTTGTATTAGGTCGAATATTCTTGAATACCCATCACGCAAGCCATTGCAATATGCGGCATAAAACTGCACTTTCTGAAGAGGAACTTTTGTACCTTGTTCCAACAACTTGACAGCCAACGCCCTAGCCTCATCATCTTGGCTCTGCTCTAGTATCTTCATTGCATGGTTTACAACTCTTCTTTCTGGTTCCGTCATGTTATTTAGAATTTAAGTTTTTCAGAAAGCCCAATCTACCTTCTACTTGTGTAAAGGTATCATCCAACTCATCGTCACTCATAGAGGAATAGAAAGTATAACTGCATGGACGCATAGTAAAGCCATCTATCAAGAAAACTGAAAACCACATAATACGCTTTATACTGCTTTGTTTCAGATTTACTTCTAATGCACCCTGCTCTACTTTTACGACAATATTATTGGTTGATTTAATGCTTAACGCCTTACCTAAAACATCATTATATACTTCATTCATTGTTGTTCTCTTTATGTCCAACATATCTTTTCATTTCACTATAAGCCCTCTTCATAGCTTCAGCCGGAGAAAGATTATACTTTTCCTCAATATCGCTTGTTATATCCGCAAGATGCATCCTAAACAGCTCTTCAATGTAAGTGTCATCTTTCATTCGCTGAATACCCCTTGCGTATATCTTAGCCTTATCCATGCCCCATTCCAATCCCATTTCGTGAATGAATTCATCCAATTGCATAAGGCTTTTCTTTCCGAAGTTTCGAAATTTTACCATTTCAAACTTGGAATATTGTACCAAATCTCCAATAGTATCTATATCGGCTGCCTTTGTCACATTAAGGACACGAACTGGTAAATTACAATTGACTAATCTGATGGAGAACACTGAAGGGGGGACATCTTCAGATTGTTCTTCTTCTTCACCCTCTTGCATAATCAACTGCATTTTTACATTCTTAATTTCTTCTTTCAAGGAATTGTTCTCCTGCTTCAAGTCTGCAAGTTCTTTAATCGCATAGTTGAACTTCCGGATAGCCTTAACGACAATCTGGCGCACTCTCTCCCTTGAAAGTTCAAGCTCTTCGGCTATATTACTAATCCTGTCCCCATTGAAAAATGCTTGCATAATCTTCTTCTCTCGCATTCCACCTTGTGACGTTAACTCCAATAACGTACAAAGTGAACCGCCTATCTTGTCATAGCTGAAAGAAGAAACGTTCAAAGCATCATGCATTAACATTTGCATCTTCGCATTTACCTTGCGCTCACTTGCCAATAACTCTTTCTGCTCTCTATCAAGCAAGTCTTCTGAAACTGACAACATCTTGTACTTCTCGGAATACTTCTTGACATCATCAGCATTCACCCAAAAGCGTTTACTGCTCTTATCATTGTAGCCTCCAAGTAAGCCCTTGTTAACCCAGTTCGTAATCGTCTGAGGGTCAACACCTAAACAAGCAGCGGCATCATTTCTTGTCATTCTCTCCATACGAACCCCTTTCTTTTATTTTTTTGTTCTTGAAATATTCACCATAGGCATTAACCAAATCTTTTTCAGTAATACCTCTACTCAAACAATCATTAGCGAAATCGATCTGTACATTATCATTCCTTTGTACTTTAGTGTATCGTTCAGAATATTCTTTAATTAAGTCGGCAACTACCATATATGCTTTAATTTGGGAAGATTTAAGCATATCTACGCTAACAAAAGTCTTACAGATATTAATACCTCGCTTATAGTCAATCTTTTGCAGATAAAGCCCCATACTCGTAGCTACAACCTTGCTTGTATCATTCTTATAAATAAGCACCGTATAAGCCACTTCTCTTTCAATATGGGCTAAAACCCTATTAATTGGCATATTCTCTATTCCCAATGCTCGCTCGGCATATCTTCGTAAGAAATGGGGCGTATAACTGAACTGCTCTGCACTATTCTCTTCGTCCAACAAGGAAGTAGCACATACATAATCATTCGTCTCCTTACAATAGATAAACATATCGAAATAGAATTGTCTGATGTTTCCTCTATTTACATACACGCATACTTTGTACTCGGCAGCGTCTTTCGTCTTGAAATCATAACACTGAGTAGTGCATTGCCGCATTCCTTTACGAAGCTCACGGATGAGTTTCTTTGCTTTTTCAATAGCAAATTTTTCTAGCATAGGCTTATCCTTCTTGAATATCTCAAAGAGTTCACGCCCTGTCATTGAACCTATAATCATTCACTACCCTCCTCTTTCTCGTTTAATTCATTAGTGAAAAACCTTTTTAGCCCATCATACTGCTTTACCACCTGCTCTAAAGCTTTATTCTTTTCACGTAACTCATCACGCTCTAAGAGTAATTTTCTGTACTTCTCTAACTCACATCTAACTTCTTTCGAGTTAAGCCTCTGTAGTCGATTGTTGAGTTCGTTAAGTTTATAGCCTTGTTCACGTGTTTTCTTGCGGAGACGACACAATTCTTCTTGCATTTTGGAATAATTCTCCAATACCCTAAGAGTTATTCGCTCTTCGGGTATATCCTTATTCTTATCATTTTTTCTAGCCTTACTCATGTTTAAAACTCCTTATCCTTTAAAAATAAAACACTCCCAACTAAATAACTACCTTTCCAACCTAATTGTTTTGCGTGGCTTGTTGCTAATGTATTTATTCGCTTGAACCTTAGTACTCCATCACCATCGCATAACAAAATATTATTGCCATCAAGATGTATCAATTCAACATATCCATCAACCAAAGCCTGAGCTTCCTCTAGTGAAATCTTTTCTCCATTCTTTGGCTGCACCTCTTTGATAATGCCTCCTACCTCATATAACTTCATACTCTATAAATTTAAATAAGACATCATATCTTGAACGGCATCCATATCGTGCTCAATGCTCTGCTCATATTTGCTTTTAAGACTTTTATAGCCCTCTAATATCGTAAAGCAATAATGTTTGCCATCAAAGTAAAAAGGCAACTCATTGCAATTCTTTTTGTTTGCCGTGAAATTATAAGGACTCCCATGTTGAAAATCAAACTCGAAAGAATTGTTATCGTCCTTACATCGCTCTACTATCTTACTTCTCCATTCTGCAATATGCGCTTGCATCTTTTTTTTATCGTTAGATGTTTCTAACCATAACGTAGATAACGTAGTCCCCAATATTTCCAACTTGATAACATAAACGTTATTTGTAGCCACTGGTTTCAAAACCTTCAATGCTACATCCAAAGCGTTAGCCAAAGCTCCACTCTTGCAATTATTTGCCCTAAATTGGCTTATTACTTGATATGCTGTATTCTTATCCATAATCTCAAAGTTTTAAATTTCAACACCAAAACTTTCTGCAAATATCTGAAGCATTGTCAGCTCCAAAATAACTTTCTTTGCCTCGTCTTCACTCATACCATAGCATACTGCAAAACGCTGACGTAACGTAACACAATCCATATCGTGACGCTCATTTAAGAAAGCTATCATATTTCTTACTAATTCTTTACTATTCATTCTCTTAGACAGTTTTTGTGGTGTGTCTCACCATTTTTATTATTTGTACTTTTCAATTGTATTAAAGACATTATCTAAAGCCTCTTCGCAATATGCCGTACTAGTTACACATGCGCCTCTAGAAATCGCCTTGTAACAATCTCTAAGACCAAGCAAACCACCAATAAGCTTAGATGCATCATAGCAAGTAAACTTATTCAAGTCCAATGCATCAATAGCATTAATACCATTTTCTGTAATAACACCTTTAATCTCATTGATAAACTTCTTCTGCTTTTCGGTAATCATCTTCATAACAATTGTGCTAGTTTTTAACGTGCTCGCCCTGCACTATCTTGCAAGAAACTTGTCTTGCGGCAAATCTTCAAGTATCTCTTAAAGACATTGCAAAGATACGAATTTGTTTTCTAATTTGCAAACATTTTATGGTTTTTCTTTATTTATTTAACCTTCGTTTGTATTTAAGAATATATTTATTACATACGTTAACAATAAAGGCAGACTTTCACAAGCCTGCCAATACATATAAAGAAGATAATACATTATTATATATAAATTAAAAAGAACATTATCTGTTATCATACCTATAAAGTATTACCCTACTTTGTGGAAACACCTTATATATACGTTCTAAGTCTTCTGGTGCATTATCCCTTAGCCATACAAAACAATCCAAGTCCAAAGACAAACCGCCTGACGCATTCCCAACCTCTGCATTCTCGGAGCGCAATGCTCTGGAGTACATTATCGGCTTAGGTAAATGTCGATGTTTCATATATTGCAAGATTTGCTTTTGAGTAAAATCAGCAAGAGGATAACAATTTCCACCATGAATGTAATTTTCATCCTCATACGACTTCAACATAAGGCTTCGGTTCATCGAGTCTGCTTTCTTCATACCAAAGAATACGTATTCTATTCCGAAACGCTTTTTTAAGGCTTTTACTACCATAGAAAGATTAAGAACCTTTACTTTTGGATTCGGAACGCAATAAATTCCATAATGAAGATTGTATGTTGTATTCCAATGTGGTATCTGCTCGAACTCTATCTTAGGGTATCTAGCCTTCAGCCAGTTTATCCATCGTTGTATATGCTCTAAGTCTTTTACGAGATACATAAATACACATACTATCCGCTCAAACTTATCATATAATAAGTCCAAGGTAACAATCGAGTCTTTGCCAAGTGACATCATAACGATACAATCCTTAGTCTGTTCCCTAGCCATATCAATTACCATATTGGCAACATCTATGGGATTCTTCCTCACTACAAGAGGCTTTACTCGCTTACGTCCCATATTACAATAAACCTAAGACCTGACTTCCGGAAACACGCATAGAGCTAGCGGCTTCCATGTGCAACATATCACAGAAAATCTGCTTTTGTTCAAAACTTTCGAAATCAATGAAAATGAAGTTATCAATATCTTCCTTTCTTTTCTTTCCGACATCAGTACAATGCTGTTTCTGATCCTTGACCTCTTCCTTTGTCATCTTTGGCTTAGCTGCGTGCTCGGCTACAATCTCTTCAGATGTTTTTTCGATGTTGGGTAATTCGGTCATTGGCGTTGAAGTAGTAACTGAAGCTATTGGTTCATTCAAGAAATCCTCACTAAAGTCATCCATGCCGGAATCCTTCAATGATGCTTCCAAATCATCTTGTAACATCTTGATTTGTTCAGTATCTTGTTCCGTGAAGCCAGCAGCCTTGAAGTCTATTTCATCTATACTAAAGTTCTTGGCAACCAAGTTGTAATCTATCGGGTCTTGCGACTTCGCCATAAACAACAATTGCTCTTTCTCGGTCTTTTCGTCAAAATCAACGGCTTCTACCTTGATGTCATAATCAGTTTCGGGAGTTCCATCATAACCTTGAATAAGGTCAACGCTCATCACTCGCTTATGCCCATCTATGAGATTCCCAGTTGTCTCATTCCATTGAATACCTCCAATGAGACCAACTTTCTTAATATTGGCTTTTTGCTGTTTAATGTCCGCATCGGTATGTACCTTCGGGTTGCAAGGGTTCAAGTTTATTTGAGACCTCTTGATTATCTTTGTTTCACTTCCTTTTTTCATTTCAGTTCCTCCTTGTTTTTATCAGCTTTCAACATAACTATCCTTGCCATTGGGAATACCTTGTATATTTTCTCTAAATCTGCCGGATAAAACTCTTTGAGAAATTTCTGATACTCAACATCCTCAACATCAACTCCTGAACTTTGTTTATTCGTTCCATTTGCTTCTGGGTTCTTTAAACGATGGTCAAGAATATAATCCATTATTTCCTTGTTTTTATATGTAGATAAAGGATAGAATTTCTTCGTCTTCCAATTGATAGCTTCCTTTCCATCCGTATAACTTCTAAGCATAAGCCGTCTGTTCAAAGAATCGGATTGTTTAAATCCATAACAAGCCCACTCTACACCAAGTCTCTTCCTGAGTTTTTCGGTTATATCAGCTAAAGTCCATTGTCTTTGCTTAGGGTCTTGTTTTATTCCCATATATCCGGTTTTTATATCATAAAATAAGGCATAATGAGGAACTTGAACAAACTCAATGTTCGGGTACTTGGTTTTAGCGTAATTATAGTAACGCATAATATGTTCCAAGTCTTTTACAATATACATGAATACGACCACAACTCTCTTAAACTTCTTGTAGCATAAGTCAAGCAATACGATAGAGTCCTTTCCACTCAGAGAATGGAAAAGTAATATACTATCTGTCTCCTTGGAAACATCATCAATGATTTCTCTTGCTCTTTTTAGTTCTTGCATACATTATTCTCCTTAAAAACAAGGGGTGAATGAAAGTTAATTCATTCTACCCCTCTTGACTTTTAACCTCTTCTAAGTCTGCGGTTTACACGTTCTGTGACATTGTTAGCTGCGGTACGTGCTGCCAAGGTACGCATAGCACCACCATAAGTAGTTCCCTGTGCGCCTGCGTTTCGGTACTCAACATTTCTGCCACGTTCACGTCTTTCACCAGCCCTAAGACCAGTTGTACGATTTGTTACCGCTCTCCATTGAGAATAACGATAACCTTTTGATGCCTCTGACATAGTTGTAACGTTTTAAGTCCACGAATCATAAACTACTCCCCTTGGGGAATTATCTAGGCTCGGTGGACTTACGCCCACCTACTTTAGAGTCGTTTCTTTTACCTTGTCAACAACAAAGAAGAAAAACAAAGGACGTTCTTTTTCCTTTTTAAGCTCCAATGCTTCGTACATTTCATCCAAATCATGGCTATCATACTTTTCGTGAAGGAAATCAATATCTTCTTTCATAACGATACAAGTATCATTTACCAATACATCACAATCGAGATACCACGAATTGTTATAATCATGGAAGTGGATTGTTTTTACTACTCGCAAAGGGTCAACAATACCATCCTCCTGCGCTTTGATAACATCCTCTTCTTCACCATGCTTCTTAAGGAACTCCAAAACATCCTTGTCGAACAAACGACCAATATAATGGTCTGTATAGGCTCTGTACTCAACCTTCTTCTTGCCTTCAAGAATCTCCTTGGCATTCTTTCTTGTCATAATCAAGTTAAGAACCTCAATAGGTTTGGCTGGCTTAAAATCGGGATACTTCTCTTTAAATGCACTTACCTGCGCATCAAAATCTTCTTTGTTATTACTCATAATTAATTATTTCAAGGAACGCAATGCAAAGATAGCATAATTCTTTCATCCTTACAAATGCGTTCGGGTTATTAAACTCACTTTTGGCTAATTGTGAAATACTATTTCTTTTCGCCAAACTTCTCTTCAAACGACTTTCTTACTTCTTCAAACTCGCTGTCATCAATGACATTTGGGTCAAAATTTTCTTCTTTCTTCATATTCATATCTCCTATATGTTTTAGATAATCATTCTTGATCTTTCTCCAGCAATGCTCGCATCTTGAAGACTTCGTGAACTCTGTCGGCTCGCAAGGGTCAACATCTTTCAAAGAATCAAACTCATGTGGCAGTACCTTAAACACGTTTTCAAAATGTTCTTTATTGTATTTTAAAGCTTCGTCACGATAACGAAACCAAGTACAACATTCTTGAATGCTTGTGTTCTTGCTGAAAATCAAATATGCTTTATTCATATATTCAATACAGTTGTTTCGGTGTGTCTCACCTTTTATATTACGTTGCAAAGATAAGAAAAACACCTAAATCTTGCAAATTATTTAATACATTTCTTTTGAATATTAAATATAATTTATGTTCAGAAACACATTTTAATCCTTCATCACCTCAAAATGAGCATCCATAGCCTCAACAATATTGCATAACGTATCAATATCTGCGTTAAAACGCCCGATTTCAATGTTACGAATGTTGTTAGGCTTATAACCTGACTTTTCTGCCAACTCCTCTAAGGTCATACCGCTAAGTTCACGAACCTCTTTAATCTTCTGACCCATGATGTAGCGATAGAGATTTCGATTGCGATGTTTCTTATCATCATCGGGATTACGTCTTTGCTGAAGATAAGCAATCTCAAAGTTTCTTATCTTCAGACAATTCACCATGTTGTCAAACACCTTGTGCTTAGGCGGAAGAGGAAAACCATCTGCATCCTCTTTAACTAGTTCAATCTCGCCACCTTCCGTAGCCTGTATATACTGAGCGAAGCGCACAGCATCATCGTAGTACATTTCCGTAAATCTTTGTATCATATTTTAAGAATTTTCTGCAAAGGTACACAAAATAACTCACATTTGGTCAAACTTGAAATATAGAAATAGGTTTTATTTGGTATTTTTAATACTTTGCGGTATCTTTGCACAATAGGAACAAAAATAATTTAAATCAATAACTATGTGGGTATATAGCGAAAAACAAAAGACATGGGTCAACCTTGAACAAGTTCAGCGAATAGCTAGCGATGGACAAGGTGGATATTTGTTGATAAGTCAAGATGGCAAGAAAACCTCCATCGACCAATCTTGGTATGACAAGGCAATGCGTTGGGTTGACCCTGACTGGTGGGAGAAACATCCTAATGGCGGAAAGGATTCCTTGAACTTTGAAGAAGCTCTGAAGGCTATCATGAAAGCTACTGGTGCAAAAATGAATAAAAAGGAAGAGGTGAACAAAAACAAAGAGGGGGAAGACTAAGCTTCCCCTATCTCCTTATTATATTATATATTGTTTCCTGCAAGGTTGATAAGATAATCAACGACCTTTGCATTTGCCTTGTTGATATTGGTATAATCCTTCTGGATATAAATATCGGTTATGTCCAAGTCCGAAACATGGTTAAGAGCTTCATGAATCGTATATTTATCTATTCCCAGTTTATTTCTAGCAATTGATGCCCAAGTATGACGGGCTGAATAGAAGTCAAAACGAGGTATTCCCAACTCGTCCGCTATATAATGCAGACCTTTGTTGATATGCTTGTTGAAGCTACCCGAATTGGAATACTTTATATAGAAATCAAAAACCCTAGATGTTCCTTTGTACTTTTTAAATAAAGGTTTTATAACATCAGGTACTTCTATTTCTATGTGGGCGTTGTCCGCTCGCTTATCCCTAGTCTTGGCTCTGTCATATGCAAGCACACCATTCTTGTATTGCGTACATTCATACATATCAACAGAATTCATTCCCATCATACAGAACGACATAATGTAACAATCCCTAGCCATGCCGATACGCCTTGTACCTTTGAACTTAAACACCTTGACAAGGTTCTCTTCACTGATTACCCTGTTCTTTGTGTTAGGTATATCCTTGGGAATAGAGAATTTCTCAAAAGGATTATTGGTAATCACTTTCTTATCATCCGTGTTGTATTCCTTAATAGCCTCATTGAACAAGTGACGGATATTGCCAAGGTATAAAGACTGTGCTCTAGGATGCCCATCGAGATAATCTTTATATCTATTAAGGAAACTATAGTCTATAAGCGAGAATGGCAGTTTTCTGCATTGATTAAAACGTTCCAAGGAGTTCAGCATTATAGAATAATTCTTCTTTCCTTTATTGGTGGAACGTTCTATCCATTTCTCTGCATACTCGAAGAAATCAAGAGTTTCGCTTTCTTTTGTTATATGCGAGAAAATCCAATCAATATCTACATCCTTGCCTAACAAGTCAATCTCTAGGTCATATAATTTATCCTTAAGGAGATTTATCTTGTCATCAATCGCCTTCTGTATCTTTCGGGATGAAATCTTCCCGCTTCGTGAGACGTCACTATCAGTCAGAACGATATTGGTAGGAATTCTTCTTCTCTGCCCCTTGTGTGAGACTACGATAGATACCTTTCTAGACTTATCTAGCTTTGGTTTTCCAAGTTCATATGTTATTGTTGCCATAATGATTCTCTTTAAATTTACAATGTATTGCGGACATTTTTGTGCATTTGCGGCAATTTTGCGGCATTTCTACACTTTACTTGTGGATTGTACAGCTTACTTGTGAAATTCACATCATCGCCATATACTCTATCGCATACGACACTAATAGACTTACTTCACGCTTATAACTAGATGAATTTTAGCGTTTTAAAGCAAAATAGGTGACATAACCTTTCGATTATATCACCTACGCTTTATGCTTTGTTATTGTGATTCCGTTGGGGTTCGAACCCAAGACCCACAGCTTAGAAGGCTGTTGCTCTAATCCAACTGAGCTACGGAACCATCCTTGCTAATTTTGTTAAGCGAGTGCAAAGGTACTGCTTTTTTTTGAAACTACCAAATTTTTCGGAAACTTTTTCTAGAAAAATATCTGAATCTAGTTTTACTTGTTACTTACGGTCCCCGAAGGGGGCCAACTCTCAATAACCGCAGGTGGAATGACCGAAGGGAATGAAACCTGCGGACAAGTATCGAGAGAGAATGCGTCCCCAAGGGGGGGGGCGAACAATACCTATCTTACTCCTGTTCGCCCCCTTCGGGGACGGAATTACCAAGATATCTAACGATTGTTCTTTGGAATTACCAAAGCTCCAAACGGTTGTTCTTTGGAATAAACATCTTGTCGCCCTGCTTTACGCCGAATGCCTCGTACCAGGCATCGATGTGAGGGAGAGCACCGTTAACACGCCACTTGCCAAGAGCATGAGGATCGTTCTTCACACGGTTGCGAATCTCCTTCTCGGTGATGTTCTGACCCCAAACACCGGCATAGGCGAGGAAGAAACGCTGGTCGGCTGTGAAACCATCCTTGTTCTTCAATGGCTTCTTGGCTGTCGCATTCTTGAAGGCATTGAAGGATACCATCAAACCGCCGTGGTCGGCAAGGTTCTCACCCAGAGTGAAGCGGCCGTTGGCATTCAAATCAGGCAATACCTTGATGTTGCTGAAGAAATCAGCATACATATCCGCACGCTTGTTGAAACCTTCGGCATCAGCTGGCGTCCACCAATCCTTCAGGTTACCGCTGGCATCATACTGGCGACCCTGGTCGTCGAAGCCGTGGGTCATCTCATGACCGATTACCACGCCGATGGCACCATAGTTGAATGCCTCGTCGGCCTTGGCATCGAAGAACGGATACTGAAGAATTCCGGCTGGGAAGCAGATTTCGTTGGTGGTTGGGTTGTAGTATGCGTTCACGGTCTGAGGAGTCATGAACCACTCTTCCTTATCCACTGGCTTACCTGCCTTCTCGGCTATCATCTTGTCGGCACGGAACTTACGGCACACCAATACGTTCTCGTAGAAACTCTTGGATGGGTCGATGGTCAGCTTGCTGTAGTCAGTCCACTGCTTTGGATAGCCAATCTTCACGTAGAACTTGCTGAGCTTGTCGTGGGCAGCCGCCTTGGTTTCAGCGCTCATCCATTTCTGAGCGTCGATGCGCTGACCGAGACTGATCTGCAGGTTCTTCACCAAAGTCTCCATCATCTTCTTGGAAGATTCAGGGAAGAACTTCTTGCAGTAGATTCTTCCGAGTGCCTCGCCCATCTGATCCTCTACCTGCGCTGTGGCACGCTTCCACAATGGGTGATCCTCCTGACGGCCGCTCATGGTCTTGCCGAAGAAATCGAAGTTTGCCATGCGGATATCGTCGCTCAGGTATGAGCATGAATTGCAGATAACGCCCCACTCCATCAACGCCTTCAAGGTTTCGGCGTTCTCGGCAGCAGAAATCTTATCGTATCCGGCGAGGAAGGCAGGCTGACCTACCACCATCTGCTGGATATACTCGCTCTTGATGCCCTCAGCGTTGGCAAGAGCCTCCAGCGGAATGTTAGGATAGTTCTCCTTGAACTCCTTCAGGGTCATCTTGTTATAGTTTGCCTGAGGGTCACGCAGTTCGGTGCGGCTCTTTGAGATGAGGGCGAGATTGGTTTCGTGGAGGAATACCTTCTCAGCCTTCTTCTGAGCATCGGCAGCAGAGAATCCGTAGAGCTGGAACATCTGGGCGATGTACTTCTTGTATGCCTCACGGATGGCTACTGTGGCTGCATCGTTGTTGAGATAATAATCCTTGGCACCGAGGGTCAAGCCGCCCTGGAGCACATTGAAGATGTTCATGGTTACGTTCTTCTCGTCGGCTGCGAAGTAAGAACCGTAATCCACGCCAAGACCCAGGGCAGCATACTTGATCTGCAGTTTCTGCAAATCAGCCTTGGTCTGTGCTGCAGCGAGTTCTGCGAGCAGAGGCTTCACTGGGGCGATGCCTTCCTTGTTGCGGCGGTCGGCATCGAGTGCCATCTTGTAGAAATCAGAGAGTTTTCTCTCGATGGTTCCCTTCTTATAGGTCTTTTTCTCGAGTTCTGCAAGGATTGAGTTAATACGTTTGTTGTTGTCTTCAGCGAGCTTTTCGAAACTGCCATATCGGCTGTAGGCAGCAGGCAGTGGGTGGCTCTTCTGCCATCCGCCTGTGGCAAACTGATAGAAATCATCAGCCGGTTTGGCTGTCTTGTCAAGGTCGCTCATGACAAGTCCCGATTTGTTCTGAGCATCAGCTGCCAAAGGCATGGCAGCGAGCATCATCATCGGAAGAATGTACTTCATTTTCATTTTCTCGTTATTTTATTGATTTAATTATGAATTCTTCACTTCCTCCAGTTCTTCTGAGAGAATCATCCAGCGGTCGTTTTCCTCATCGAGGGTCTTCATCAGATTGGTGTATTCCGTAACCAGCTCCATGTTGGTGGCGTTTTCCGGCTTCATCAGCAGGGCATCGATTTCGGCCTTTCTGGCTTCCAGCTTCTCAATCTTCGCCTCGCATTCCTTTACCGCTTTTTCAGCCTTGCGAATCTTCTTCTGCTGCTCCTTGTGCTCGGCATAACTGATTTTGCCGGAAGATGCATCGGAGGAGGAGGATGAAGAAGAGGCGGATGTTGAGGATGAACCCGATGAGGATGAACCTGATGAAGAAGATGAGGATGAACCCGATGGAGATCCGGCTGATGCCATGCCCTTGCCACCCTGATTTGCCAGAGCCTGGTTGATGCTCTCGGCATTGTGGGCACGCAGGTAATCATAGATGCCGCCCAGGTGCTCACGCACCTTGCCGCCGCCAAACTCATATACCTTATCTACCAGGCCATCCAGGAACTCACGGTCGTGGCTCACGATGATGGCGGTGCCGTCGAATGCCTTGATAGCCTCCTTCAGCACATCCTTCGACTGCATATCCAGGTGGTTGGTAGGCTCATCGAGAATGAGCAGATTCACCGGCTCAAGCAGCAGCTTGATCATCGCCAAACGGCTGCGCTCACCACCACTCAGCACCTTGACATACTTTTCTGATGTCTCGCCGCCAAACATGAAGGCACCCAGCAGGTCGTTCACCTTGAGTCGCATCTCGCCCGTAGCCACATTGTCGATGGTCTGGAAGATGGTAAGGTTCTCATCGAGCAGCTGCGCCTGGTTCTGTGCAAAGTAGCCTATCTGAACATTATGTCCTATCTTCAGATTACCCGTAAACGGAATCTCGCCCATGATACATTTCACCAGGGTAGACTTACCCTCGCCGTTCTTGCCCACGAACGCCACCTTCTCGCCACGCTTGATGGTGAGGTTTACATGGTCGAAGACGGTATGCGAGCCGTAATCCTTGCGCACCTCATCGCAGATAACCGGATAGTCGCCGCTTCTTAGGCAAGGAGGGAACTTGAGATGCATCTGCTTGTTGTCCACCTCATCCACCTCTATAGGAACGATTTTCTCCAACTGCTTGATGCGGCTCTGCACCTGCACAGCCTTGGTTGGCTTATATCGGAACCGCTCTATAAAGTCCTTGATATCAGCTATTTCCTTCTGCTGGTTCTCGTAGGCACGCAACTGCTGCTCACGGCGCTCGGCACGGAGCACAATGTACTCATCATATTTCACCCTGTAATCCTCTACCCTGCCGCAGGTAATCTCCAGCGTGCGGTTGGTTACATTATTAATAAAGGCACGGTCGTGACTCACCAGCACCACAGCCTTGGCACTCTGCGCCAGAAACTGCTCCAGCCACTGGATACTCTCGATGTCGAGGTGGTTAGTAGGCTCATCGAGCAACAGCACATCCGGCTTCTGGAGCAGGATTTTTGCCAGTTCAATACGCATGCGCCATCCTCCGGAGAACTCGCGGGTAGGACGCTCGAAATCCTCGCGGGTGAAACCGAGTCCGCTCAGGGTTCGCTCTATCTCAGCCTCGTAGTTTTCGCCGCCCATCATCATGTAGCGCTCGTGCTCCTGGGTGAACTTCTCTACCAGCTGGGCATAGCTTTCGCTCTCATAGTCAGTGCGGTCGGCCATCTCCTGCTGCATCTTGTCGAGGCGTGCCTTCATCTCGGTATTGTGGGCGAAAGCCTTTCGGGTTTCCTCCTTCACGGTGGTATCGTCCTGCAGTTTCATCACCTGTGGCAGGTAGCCGATGGTGGTTTCGTTAGGGATAGCCACCACGCCATCCGTAGGTTTCTGCAAGCCGCAGAGTATCTTGAGCATCGTAGATTTTCCGGCGCCGTTCTTACCCACCAGGGCAATGCGGTCGCGGTCGTTAATGACGAAGCTTACATCATGGAAGAGTGGCTTTACGCCAAACTCTACTTTCAGTCCTTCTACTGAAATCATACTATTTATTATAGTTTATAGTTTACAATTTATAGTTTATAGTTTGCCTAACTACTTATTTCTTTCTATGAAAGATTTCTTCCTATGTAAAGAGTATCTCCTTACGGAATGAGCAGGGATGAATCGCCGTAGCTCAGGAAGCGGAAATCGTGAGAGAGGGCGTAATCATACACCTTCTTCCAGTCGCCATGCAGGAAGGCACTCACCAGAAGCAGCAGGGTGCTCTGTGGCTGATGGAAATTCGTTACCAGCATCTTCACTATCTTATAGGTGTAGCCCGGAGCGATGATGATCTGCGTGCTGGAGTGAAGGGCTTCCAATCCGTTGCGGTCGAGGTAATCGATAATCGCCTGGATGGCCTGCATCGGGGTGATGCCATCCACCAGGTTGCCATCTGCCGACTGCTCGTATGGATCCCACTGCTTAACATGCAAATCTTCCTCGCTTGCCTCAGGGTGCTTGATAAGATGCACGCCCATGTAGTAAAGGCTCTCGATGGTGCGCACGCTGGTGGTACCCACGGCGATGACCTGGCAATCGTGCTTGATCAGCTTTTCCAGACTGCGGCGGTGAACCACGATATACTCGGTGTGCATCTGATGGCCCTCAATCTCCAGACTCTTCACTGGCTTGAAGGTGCCGGCACCCACGTGCAGGGTTACTTCCTCACGGTCGATGCCATGGGCATCCAAATCCTTGAGCACGGCATCGGTGAAATGCAGACCGGCTGTTGGGGCTGCCACACTACCCTTTATCTTCGAATAAACAGTCTGATAGGTAGTCTTATCGCTCTCCTCGGTCTTGCGGTTCAGATATGGAGGGATAGGCAACTCGCCCACTGCCTCAAGGATTTCGGCAAAGGAAACGTGCTCGTTGTCCCAGTCGAAATCCACCCAATAGTTGGTGCCGCCGCCCTTGGCTACCATTTCTGATGCTTCTGCGCTGAGGGCATCGCCACGGCGCATGGTGGCAGAAAGGGTAAGCTGATGACCCTTGATTTCGAAGTCACGCTTCAGGCTGCCCTCCTTCCACTTCTTCAGGTTTCCAATCATGCAGAGCCAAGAGCAGTGACCCGAAGTCTGGAACATCAACTCATAGTCGGTTGGTGCGGCAGGCTCCATGAGGAACACCTCGATAAGAGCGCCCGTCTCCTTGCGGAAGTGCATGCGTGCCTGGATTACCTTGGTGTTGTTGAACACCATCATGGCACCCTTAGGCAGATATTCAGGAAGATGATAGAACACATCGTCGCTCACCTCGCCGTGCTTGTAGACCAGCAGTTTGCTGTGGTCGCGCTGGGCGATAGGGAATTTGGCAATGCGTTCATCGGGTAACTCGTAATTATAATCGCTAATTTTTATATGTTTTGTTTCCATTATTCTACTTTATAAATTTTATTAAACTGCCGTCATCATGCAGAGGGCACGGATGACTACATAGACCAATACCACCATCAATACGGTCATGATCATGTCGATGTCGTCGTGGTCGTAGCCCGTGCTGGTATACTGGTTGGAGATATACTTGATTTCCGGAGAGATGCGGCGATACATGCGATGGTAGAAGAGATAGACCAGAAAACCTACCACGCAGCCGAGCAGAATGCCCGTCAGCACATCGAGCGGATAGTGGACGCCCAGATAGAGGCGCGTCCAGCAGTTGACCAGTGACCAGATGACCATGGTGATGGTTATCATCCTGCTCCTGATGAGGAGCGAGAAGAACACGGCTAACGACATGGTGTTGGCGGCATGGGCTGAACAGAAACTGTAGTCCTTCATGCGCAGGTTGTCTACCACCTGCACGGAGTATTTCACCAGCGGGTCGTTGGATGGTCGCCATCTTTCGGCCAGTGGCTTGATGATGCCATCGGCGAATCCGTCGGCAAAGAGGATGCAGAGGAAGGCGGAGCCCACCACGAGTGCTATCTGCGACATGGTTTCGTTGTTGCGCATCACGACGATAAACAATACCACATAGAGTGGTATCCATGTAACGCCCGATGTCAGCACCACCGCCAACTGGTCGAGAATCACATTGTTGCTGCCGTTGAACCACTGCAGCACCTGAAAATCAATGTTTTGTATCGTACTAAAATCCATTACTATCTACTTTGAACTTCATTAAATCTCCTCTATTGCCTTGGTCTCTATCCATCCTTCGCGGCCATCTCCTACGCGGATGCAGCGCCAGTCGGTCATTCCCTTGTCGATGATATCCACACGGGTTCCCTCGTGGAGCACAAACTGGTCGGCGCTGTTCTTGGCTGGCGTCTTCTTGATGTTCACCGATGGAGAAATGATGATGGCACCGGTTCTGTTGTCGAGCGCCTGCTTCTGCTGGAAGGCAAAGAGATTGCTCAACAGGAATATCACGAAGAAGGCAAGTCCGCCGAAGAAGCCTATCTTGCGGAGCATGAGCTGCGGACCGAAGAGATAGAGCAATACCAGCAGCAGCGCCATCACAATGCAGAGGATGCCGGTCTTCGCCCAGTTATCTACGCTCGTGAAGTTAACCAGCGACTTATACCAGGTTACGAAGAACATCTCGCTTTCGGGGGTAATCTTGTCGATGGTCTTGCTGCGGGCAAACTGCAGGTTGAAATTGATATCGTCATCGCCCGGCGACAGCAGGCGGGCACGCTCGTAGTTGAGCACCGCCTTGGTGATATTGTCCGTGCGATAGTAGGCGTTGCCGAGGTTGAAATAAATCTCGGCAGATTCGCCATTCTTCAGAATCTCCTCGTAGTCGCGGATGGCCTGCTGATAGTTGCCCTTCTGGTACTCCGTATCGGCATTGTTCTTGGTCACCGCCTTGGCAGAGGTGCCGCCGAAGCAGATCATCGCCAGGAGCAGCCATACGAAGGAGTAGCCTGCCGGATGCTTCTTCTGGTTCTTGCGAGCCTCATTGATTGCATTTTCTATATCCATAATCGCTGTCATAGCCGACTCGAAGGTGCGGTTCATGTTGCCGGCGGCATCGCCTGGCGCATAACGCTCGAACTCGCACTCATCCAGAGCCGTGGTAAACTTCTCTATTGTTGCATCATCCACGAAGTGGCGACCCAGGGTTTCACGGATGTTGTCGCGGTTGAGCTTCTCGGCTGGCATATTGAGCTTGTAGCTCATGTAGCCCCAGAGTGCTCGCATCACCTCATCGTAGAACTCGCCCTGCTTACCCTGAAGCATCAGCTTGTTGGCAAGGCGCAGACGCTTGGTGGCTATCTTGCCCGCCCTGTTGGAACGCTTCTTCACGATGTCGGCATTCTCGATGGCACGGCGGTGGAACACGATGAGCAATACCACGAAGGCGATGAGCGGCATGAGGAGACTGATCCAATAGCCGAAGCTGCCGAAGAACATCTCGTCGGCCTTGTGCTGTTCTGCCTTGCCCAACTTGATGGTGTGGATATCCTTATCCTGGCTGGCGAAATCCTCAGACTCTGCCGATGTGCCATCGCCCTTCTCCACCTCTACCTTGAACGGCTGGGTCTTGATAGTCTTGTAGGCATTCTTGCTCGTATCATAATAGGTGAGCTCCACCGATGGGATGGTATAGCTGCCCTGGTTGCGAGGCACGGCAAGGAAATCGTAGACCATGTTGCCCTCTACGCCGTTGGCGGTGAGGCGGGTCTTGTCGGTTACCTTGGCATCATACTTGTCGAAATCCTTAGGGAAGTTGACCACCGGCTGCTTCAGCAGTTTCAGGTTGCCGATGCCGCCCACCACTACTCTCAGGGTGATAGGTTCGCCTGCCTTCACTTCCTTTTTATCGAGCGAGGCAGAGATATTGAACTTGCCCACGCCGCCAGAGAAGTTGGCTGGGCGCTGTGGCAGCGGATCCACCTGCAGGGTGATGCCCGGTGCCTTGATATCCTTCTTTACTTCTAAGTAGCCTGAACCGCCGTTGAAGAACGCCTCCATCGGGTCTACGTTGCGGTTCTGCTGAACCACGATGCCCTTGAAAGTGATGGATGGAATCTCCAGCCTACCCGTCATCTGAGGGTACATCACGTACTGGCTCCAGGTGACGCACTTGTATGGTCGGCCATTCACGGTTTCTGTGTGGAAGGTTTTCTGCTGTGGCAGCGGAACCTCCTGGGTGTGGAATCCCTTCAGGTCTGGCATCTTGCCTTCCAGCTGTGTGAGGTCCACCTGTGTATATACCTTATAGGTAAGGAGGATAGGCTCCTGCTCGTGAACTCTCTTCTTGCTGGCAGAGACCTTGATGAAGAGGTCGCTGCCCGAGATGGCAGATCCGGCAGAGCGCATATGAGGTTGGTCGTAGCTGTTCTGTCCGTGCATGTTGGGAGCGCCGTTGGTGCGCTGTGCATGTCCCGACACCTGAATCTTCACGGGGCGTGAAGACAGTCGTTTTCCTCCCGCCAGGGCGTGCGAAGCCCCGATGGTGAAGCTGCCGTTCTTGGCGGCATAGAGGGTGTAAGTGATGGTTACGGATGATGAGGACGAGGTATGCCCGTTGATCATCTGGTAACTGGACTGCGAGGAAGTATACGGTCCTGCAATCACTTCCAGTCCATCCTGCACCCCACCCATTCGGAATTCCTCCACATCACTGGTGTTGATGGTATAGGCAACACGGAAGTTCTCTCCAGCCGCGACGTGCGACGGAGCCGACACTGAGATATGCTGGGCATCTACATGCACATGGTAGCCCAACATCATCAGCAGCAATATGATATACCAACCTATTTTTTTCATATCAACTTTCTTTTATCTTATATTTGTTCCAATTTTTAAAACGTAAGTACACCTTATTATATATATAGGCAAGAATCCCTGTTTGGTGAAGGGAAGCAGTTACGCTTTCTACCAATTCTTGTCGTAGGCCTTTCTGCGAGGCTGGCTCATCGCCTTCTGCAGCTTTCGCTTGGTGGCCTGTTCCTGCTGAATCGCGGCATTGAGGAGCTGTTCGGCGTTGTCGCGGCTCATCTTGTCCTGATTCTGCTGGTTCGGATTCGAATTCTTGTTTTTATTCTTATCTTTATTCTTATCCTTATTATTCTTGTTCTGATCGTTCTTGTTCTGATCGTCTTTGTTCTTATCCTTGTTCTTGTCTTTATCCTTGTTCTTATCGTTCTTGTCTTTCTTGTTTTTGTCCTTGTTCTTATCCTTGTTGTTCTTGTCCTTGTTGTTCTGATTCTGCGGGTTGTTCTTGAGCAGTTTCTTGCAGAGGGCAAGATTATATCGGGTTTCATTGTCCTGCGGGTTGCATCTCAGCGCCATCTTGTAGTATTCGATGGCCTGTGCGTACTCGCGGTGGTTCTGCATCACCACTCCCATGTTGTGATAGCTCTTGGAGCGGCGGAAGAGGTTGGGCTCCAGCTGCGCGGCATTGCCAAACTGCACCATCGCCAGCGAGTCTTTCTGCTGCATCAGCAAGGCACAGCCCAGGTTGTATATCGCCTGCGGATTCTTCTGGTTCTTGGAGATAGCCTTGCGATATTGGGTCTCGGCAGCTGCCCATTTCTGGGTCTTGAACGCCCTGTTTCCCTGGCGAATCAAGTTGCGGTCGGTCTGTGCGGCAGCATTTGTCGCACCGGCCAACAGGAAAGCCACAGTTACTATGATATAATGTATCGTGTTCATTTTAAAACATTTTTATGCTTTTGCCCTTTCAGGGCATTTTCTTGAATGGCGTTTTCTTGAAGAACTTAACGTTCCTGAGCAACGGATTCCTTACTTCCATCATGCAGACCTCGATGATGAGGAGGAGGATAACCAGGATGCCTACAGCCTGGAACTGCTCATCGTAGGCACTGTAGATAACACTGGTCATTTCGCCCTTCTGCAACTTGGTGAGCTCGTTGTTCAGCGCCTTCTCTGCATCGCTGGTATTATCCACGTGGATATACTGACCCTTGCCTGCCTGTGCCAGCTGGCGGCACATCTGCTCGTTCAGGGCAGTCATCACCGTATTGCCGGCGTTATCTTTCAGATAAGAGCCGTCGCCCATCGGGATGGGTGCTCCCTTGGCATTACCTATACCCAGGATAAACACGTTGATGCCCTTCTTGTTGGCCATCTGCGCAGCCTCCTGTGCACCCTCTTCGTGGTTTTCGCCATCGGTAATCACGATGATGGCCCTGCCCACGTTGTCTTGCTGGGTGAAGCTCTTGGTGGCGAGGCTGATGGCCTGTCCGATGTTGGTGCCCTGAGTCTGGATTAAGCCAGGAGAAATGTTCTGCAGGAACATCTTGGCAGAAACGTAGTCGCTGGTGATAGGCAACTGCACGAATGCATCGCCTGCGAAGACGATGAGACCAATCTTGTCGTTGGTGAAGTTATCAACCAGATTCTCTATCAGCATCTTGCTCTTGTCGAGACGTGACGGAGCCACATCTTCGGCAAGCATGGAATTGGAGATATCGAGACAGATCATGGTTTCGATGCCATTTCGCTTCTCGTTCGAAATCTTGCTGCCCATCTGCGGGCGTGCCACCATCACGATGAGCAATGCCAAGGCTGCGAGCATCAGCACGAACTTCACCGTGGGGCGGTATTTAGATATGTGGGGCATCAGCTGCTTGAGCAACTCGGGGTCGCCCAACTTTCTGAGCTTTGCCCTTCTCCTTCTCCAACCTATCAGGCGAACCAGCACCAGTGCCGGTATTACCCACAACAGCCAGAGAAATGCGGGATCTTCAAATCTTAACATGGTTATATTTATATTATTTCTTTAATTCCATCAAGGGATGCGGCGGAGCCAGGTGATGCGGAGCAGAATCTCTACCAGCAATATCAGCAGGGCGGCAAGGGCGAAAGGCTGATACGCCTCATAGCGCTTGGCGAAATGCTTCACATTGAACTTCGATTTCTCCAGTTTATCAATATCCCGATAAATCTTCTTCAGTTCGGCATTGTTGGTAGCACGATAGAAGTTTCCGTCGGTGGTCTGCGCTATGTCGCTAAGCGTCTGCGTATCAATCTCCACAGGGATATTGACATACTGCACGCCTCCTGCCACCGGCATCGGATAAGGCGCCACCTTGTTGGTGCCCACACCGATGGTGTAGACTCGGATGCCATAGCTCTTGGCTATTTCGGCTGCAGTCATCGGCGAGATGTCGCCCATATTGTTACTTCCATCCGTGAGCAGGATTACCACCTTGCTCTTCGACTTGGAGTCCTTCAGTCGGCTCACGGCATTCGCCAGACCCATGCCCACTGCGGTACCATCGTCGATGAGTCCACGGGCGGCAATATCGGTTCTTGTATCCTGCAACAGGCGCAGCAGACTGGCGTGGTCGGTGGTCATCGGGCACTGGGTGAACGCCTCGCCCGCAAAGATGGTCAATCCGATGTTGTCGGTAGGACGGCCCGAGATAAACTCGTTGGCCACATCCTTCGCCGCCTCCATGCGGTTAGGCTTCAGATCCTCGGCAAGCATGGATGTAGAAACGTCCATGGCAAGCATGATATCGATGCCCTCCACCGTCTTGTTGTCCCAAGAATAGTGCGTCTGCGGACGGGCCATGGCGCAAACGATGAGCACGAAGGCGATGCACCTCAGCACCATCGGCAGATGGATGAGTCGCACGCGCAGGCTCTTTGGCGCAAACTGATACATTCTTGTATCGCTCATGCGCATCGTTGGCTCGCTCTTCTTCCTGCTTAGGAAATACCATAATATATAAGGTATCAGCAGCAGGAGCAGCAGAAAATATGCTTTACTTGCAAATTCCATTTTTCTTTTTTTATTTTATAAAGTTACATCAACGAGATGATTACATCCTTACATCAACGAGAAGAGTCATCTCATTATGAACAAGGCTATTACATCACGAGCATGACTACCTGGTAGATGATATAACCCAGGATGCCGGCTACGCTGAAGCCTCCCACCCAGAGCAGGGTCTTGATGAGGCGACGCTGCTGCTGACTCTTCTGGTCTTCGCTGCTGAGCGTAGGAACTATCTTCTCTTCCTTAGGCTGCTCATCGGTCTTCGTCTGGTCGATGAAATTGATGGCGTTCACCAGATTGGCATCGTTCTCGTTCATCGGAATCTCATACTTGGCAAACTTCACGAGGTCGGCGGTGGAGAAGAGCATTCTCAACTCGTCTATCATCTTCTGGTCGCCCGAAGCACGCAGGTTGTCGATAATCTCAGAACTGGTCATCTCCATCGCATTGAATCCGAATCGGCTCACGATATATGCGCGCAGCGTATTGGTCAGATGGGTGTAGTACTCCTTCTGGGTTTCCTGGTTGGATGTGGTGTGATGCTGCTTGATGTCGTTGATTTCCTTCAGAGCCTTCTCATGCGCCGGCACTCGTTTGATGATGCGGATGCGGGTGATGATAGGCTTGTTCTTCTTCAGTCGGTTGCGCAGATAGAGCATTGCGCCACAGATGATTATCATCAGAAGACTCAACCAGAAGGCGAAGCTCCACTCACTCCAGAGGAATGGGTTGTCCTGCACCGTCTTGGGAGGATAGAACTGGTTGGGATGCACCGTATCCACGGGCACCGTGAGCACCTTCAGTGCCAGGGGATTGCCGTGGAAGCTTTTGCCGTCTATCTTCACATTGAGTGCCGGGATGGCATACACTTTCTCGTCAAAGGAGGTGATGGTATAGTCGCGGCTCACCACCATCTGGTCGTCGCCCACCTGCGATGTATCCCCCTTCTGCTCCACCACCTCGATGCCAGGAATAATCTGGTCTTGCGGTTTGAAGGATGGCATCACCACCTTGGCACCTTTTCGGGCGGTAGCCTTGAGGTGCAGGATGGTCTGCTGTCCGATGAGCATCTGCAAGGAGTCGATGCGCTGCTCCACGGTCTGACCGAAAGCCAGTCCCGAGCAGCCCATCAGCGCCATCGTCAATATAATATTTCTTATTTTCAACATTGTTGCTTTACTTTGAACTTTGAGCTTTATGATTAGTAAAGCCGTAGAATTCTTCATTCTTCACTCTTCACTCTTCACTCAATTTATCCTCTTTGTTTGAACAGTGTCAGGAGCGACTTGGAGAAATCCTCGTTGGTCGCTATCGAAGTCCAGTCTACCTTGCTCTTGGCAAAGAGCTGGCGCAGCTGGTCCTGGCGTCGCAGCCAGTTCTGGGCATGCGCTATTCTCAGCTTCTTCGAACTGGTATCGATATACATCTCGTGCCCCGTCTCGGCATCCATCACCTTGATCAATCCCACATCGGGCAACTGCTTTCCGCGAGGGTCGTATACCTGGATACCCACCACATCATGCTTCTGGTTGGCAATCTGCAGGGCATGCTGGTAATCCTTCTGGTCGTAGAAGTCGCTGATGAGGAAGGCGGTGCAATGGCGCTTCATCACGCGGGTGAAGTATTCCAGGGCGCAGCCGATGTCGGTGCGCTGGCTCTGAGGATGGAAGTCGAGCATCTCTCGGATGATATAGAGGATATGCTTTCTTCCCTTCTTGGGCGGGATATACTTCTCAATTCTGTCGGAAAAGAAGATGACACCTATCTTGTCGTTGTTCTGAATGGCACTGAAGGCCAAGGTGGCAGCTATCTCGGTTGCCAGGTCGCGCTTCATCTGGCGCATCGTACCGAAGTCGAGCGAGCCACTCACATCCACGAGCAACATGACGGTGAGCTCTCTCTCCTCCTCGAACACCTTGACGAAAGGGCGATGAAAACGGGCTGTCACATTCCAGTCGATGTCTCTCACGTCGTCGCCATACTGGTATTCGCGCACCTCGGCAAAGGCCATTCCCCTGCCCTTGAAGGCTGAGTGATACTGGCCTGCGAAGATGTTCTGGCTCAATCCGCGAGTCTTGATCTCAATCTTCCGAACCTTCTTTAAGATATCTTGTGTATCCAAAATCCTAATCTATTAACTATTAACTATAAATTATTACCCAATCAAGGCACTTCCACCTTGTTGATGATGCGGCTAACGATTTCCTCGCTGGTGATTTCGCTCGCCTCTGCCTCGTAAGAGAGACCGATGCGGTGACGGAGCACATCGTGAGCCACGGCACGCACATCTTCAGGAATCACATAACCACGATGCTTGATGAAGGCGTAGGCACGGGCTGCCTTGGCAAGCGAGATGCTGGCACGAGGACTGCCGCCGAAGGTAATCATATCCTTCAGATTGCCCAAGCCGTAACGGTCGGGATAACGGGTGGCGAAGACGATGTCGGCAATATACTGCTCAATCTTTTCGTCGATATAAACCTCGTTTACGATGCTGCGTGCCTTCAGGATTTCCTCTGCTGTGGTTACAGGAGTAACGGTTGGCAGACCGCCCTGGATATTCTCACGGATGATGAGCTTCTCTTCCTCGATGGTAGGATAGTCGATAATGACCTTGAGAAGGAAACGGTCAACCTGCGCCTCAGGCAACTGATAGGTTCCCTCCTGCTCCACCGGGTTTTGGGTAGCCATCACCAGGAATGGATTAGGCAACTTGAAGGTCTGCTCGCCGATGGTAACCTGATGCTCCTGCATCGCCTCGAGCAAGGCACTCTGCACCTTGGCAGGCGCACGGTTGATCTCATCTGCCAGAACGAAATTGGCGAACACCGGACCGCGCTTTACATGGAAGGCCTCGTCTTTCTGCGAATAGATCTGCGTTCCCACCACGTCGGCAGGCAACAAATCGGGTGTAAACTGTATGCGGCTATAGTCTGCACTGACCAGCTGTGACAATGTCTTGATTGCGAGTGTCTTCGCCAAGCCCGGCACACCTTCGAGCAAGATGTGACCATCAGAGAGAAGACCAATGAGGAGACAGTCAACGAGGTGCTTCTGACCAACGATGACCTTGTTCATGCCCATTACCAGGTTGGTAACGAACTGACTCTGTTGTTCAATCCGGATATTCAATTCACGGATATCAATAGCTTCTGCCATAATTCTTATAATATTATTTTACGTTTAATTCAACTTTTGCAGGGAATTTGGGTGTCTTCTTACACCCTCACCCTTAAACCAAACGCAAAAGTACTGAATTATGAGCACAAAAGCGAATAAAGCAAACTAAATAATATTAAAAATGTTTCACAAAAGCTATTTTTAGAAACTTTTAATGAAACCGCTCCCGTATTTTAAAGAAACCATTCCCATATATAATATGAATCTTAAACAAAATATCATATATGGGAATGGTTGAAGATAAATCAAACACTAGCGGTTGCGATGTTTCATATACCAGGGATGTACTAAGAAATTATACAAGATTAGCGACAATCCTGTGAGTATCATGCCCGGATGAAGCAGTTCGCGGATGGTAGGGTTGAAGATGATGCTATGCTCGCCGGGAAGATGCTGCCAAGTAGTATTCAGAAGCACAAAGCCCAGGGCTATGCCCAGAGTTATACCCAGCTCCCATGCCAGGAAGAAGGAACTGGTGCTCGTTCCGCGCTGGCAATGCTTGGCCAGCTTGATGTAGAAAAGCAGGAAACGGCTGCCGATGACACCCATTCCCAAGCCCAGCAACACGGGCACAAGTACTTCTACAGCAAAGTCTTGGTCATTCAGCGACACGAACTCTGCCGCACCTATCAATATCAGTCCCACGATAACCTGGCTCTTCAAGTCGGCATCGGCAAAGACGTATTTCTCTGCAATCACAGCCACCACCAAGCCTGCCAGCAACATCAGATAAACCGTCAGGTCATGCGGAATGGCGAAATACATTCCTGCACTTGCCATAATCAGTACGATGTTGACAAACAGCGGGATTCCCTGAGGCAGGAAGAAGCGGTCGGAGCTGAAAAGCGGCATGTGCTCAGTAGGTGCCTTGAAAGGAAACTTTACCCGGGATACCAGCACCAGAGCACCCAGCGCCAACAGAGAAGCCACCGGGAAGATGAGGCGCATATTAAAAAAAGTGCATATGAGCCACACCAGCACGGGCCCCGTAGCAATGGAGAAACGGGCAAACCAGGAGGTGATGTAGTTCGCCTCCGTGCGCTGGAAAGATTCGCAGGTATCTATCACCAGCGTACTGGCAAGCGTCATCTGAGCCAAGCCCAGGAAGGCACCCAGCACCACCCGCATCGCCACTAGCACCTCGAAACCAAACTTGATGTTCCAGAAGGTATCCAGATAGTAAAGGACAACGTGGCAGACGGCTACGCAGCAGATGGAAAACTGGCATACCCTGTTGCGGCGGTAGCGCTGCACCAGATAGGAACAGAAACCGCCGAGCAGGAAGATGCCCAAACCATAGGCACCCACCACAACACCAACCTGCCAAGGGCGATAGCCTTCCTTCGTCATAAAATAAGGTATGCCAAGGATGAGCATATAGACACTCGTCATCAGCAACAGGTTGGCAAAGCAGAGCCGCCAGAAGTCACGATGCCACAAATTCACGTGTATGGGTGTATTTTGTGTATCCATAACCAATTTAAAACTAAATGTACGATGTATATAATATATCAAGATAGAGGAGGCTTAATAGCTCTCCTCTACACTTGGATATTCTGTGCTCTTAACAGCATCGATGTAAGCCTTCACGCCCTTCTGCATCTCCTCGCCTACCTGGGCGAAGTGGCGCAGGAACTTAGGCTTGAAGCCCTGGGTCATTCCCAGCGCATCAGCATAAACTAGCACTTGACCATCACAGCCGTTACCCGCTCCAATACCGATAGTTACGGCTTTTACCTGACGTGTTACTTCAGCCGCCAACTTAGCAGGAACCTTTTCCAGAACGATGGCAAAAACACCAGCCTTATCCAGGGCGATGGCATCGCTGATGAGCTTCTGGGCCTCAGCCTCTTCCTTGGCACGGATGCCGTAGCCGCCAAACTTGTTGACGCTCTGTGGGGTCAATCCCAGATGACCATGCACCGGAATACCGGCATCTACCATCGCCTTGACGGTATCCGCAATCTCCACTCCACCTTCGAGCTTTAGGGCATCCACGCCCGTCTCCTTCATCATGCGGCAAGCGTTGCGCAATGCTTCCTCCTTGCTGATCTGATAACTGCCGAACGGCATATCGCATACCACAAAGGCATGCTTGCAGGCACGTGCCACGCTGCGGGCATGGTAAATCATCTGGTCTACGGTGATAGGCAAGGTATCAGCATTGCCTGCCATCACGTTGCTGGCTGAATCGCCAATCAAGATACTATCGATGCCTGCTGCATCCAGAATGCCTGCAGTAGTAAAGTCATAAGCTGTAAGCATCGTCACCTTCTCGCCTGCCGCCTTCATCTCGGCAAACGTCTTGGTTGTAATCTTCTTCTTATCTGTAGATAAATATCCCATGATTATTTATTTTTTGTAATTATCAACGATTTTCACTAAGTCGGCAAAGGTGAAGCCTTCGTAGTCCGGAATCACGTAGTCGCTGTAAGGGGCGATGGATTCCGCAGAATTGGTGGTGGCGAGTCCGAGGGTGAACGCTCCTGCCGCACGCACCGCCTTCAAGCCATTGAAGCTGTCTTCCAGGCCCACGCACTCCGATGGCTGCGCGCCGAAGCAGGCGGCACCCTTGAGATAGCAGTCTGGATCCGGCTTGCTCTTGGCGAAGTCCTCGCTGGTCAGCACACGGTCGAAGTAGCTCTTAAACTCAGGATGCTGCTTATACACATTGAGCATCTTCTGAATATTGCTACTCGTTACTACAGCGCACTTTACGCCATTCTGCTTCAACTCTTGGATGAAGTTCTCCACGCCCGGAATATAAGGGTACTTCATATTCTGCTCAAACTCATTGAGTCGAGCCGTAATCTTGTCCTGTTCTGATTTCGGGTCGGTATAGCCTTCGATATGAGCGAAGACTGAGTCATCAGAGAAGTACTTATCGTAGATTTGCACCAGAGTTTGCCCCTTGATTCTATACTCGAAGTCAGGAATTTCCGGATGATACTCTCTTCCTATCATTCCCCAGAAGATGGAATACTGTGATTCCGTCTCGAAGACCACGCCATCCAGATCGAATAAAGCTGCCTTAATCATTATGTATTTCTTATCTTTTTATTTATATTTATTATTATCTATGTTCACGTTTTCGAGCCTTTTTCTGCTCTACAACATCTTTTTCGGGTGCAAAGGTACACATTTTTTTAATAAGTCGAGCCCAAAATCATAATAAATATATAAAAAAAGCTATATTATTTTGAATTGTCACCAATTTGAGCTAACTTTGCACCTTATTATATAATATAAAGCATTAAACAGGAATGAACATCATAGAGAAATATTTCACTCATCTCACGGATGAGCAGAAGAAGCAAATCGCTGCACTCGACGAGTTGTACCGCGACTGGAACAACAAGATCAATGTCATCAGCCGCAAGGACATCGACAACCTCTACGAGCACCACGTGCTTCACTCCATGGCCATCGCCAAGGCCATCAATTTCCGCCCAGGTACAGAAATCCTCGACTTCGGTTGCGGTGGCGGCTTCCCTGGCATCCCGCTCGCCATCCTCTTCCCTGAGTGCAAGTTCAAGCTCATCGACGGAACCGGCAAGAAGATTCGTGTCTGCAACGAGGTGGCTTCTGCCATCGGACTGAAGAATCTCGTGGCAGAACACCTGCGTGGCGAGGACGAGAAGGGAAAGTACGACTTCGTGGTGAGCCGTGCCGTAATGCAGCTGCCCGACCTGATGAAGATTATCAAGAAGAATTTCAAGAAGAAGGGACAGAACGCCCTGCCGAATGGTCTGATCTGCCTGAAAGGCGGCAACCTGCAGGAAGAGCTCAAGGACTATCGCAACGTGGCGGAAATCACCCCTCTCAGCACCTTCTTCGAGGAAGAATGGTTCAAGCAAGACAAGCAACTCATCTATGTTCCAGCATAAATACAAAGTAAAAATGTTACATATCGAAAGATTCCAAGTCAACATGTTGCAGGAAAACTGCTATGTTGTAAGCGATGAGACCAAGGAATGCGTCATCATCGACTGCGGTGCGTTCTATCCAGAAGAGCGCAACGCTATCACTCACTATATCCAGAAAAGCGAACTCAAGCCAGTACATCTGCTCGTTACCCATGGCCATCTGGACCACAACTTCGGCAACGACACCATCTACAAGGAGTTCGGACTGAAGCCGGAAGTTTCACAGGGCGACGAGAAACTGATGAAGGGACTCAAGCACCAGGCAGAAACCTTCTACCAGATGCAGCTGGACACCGACTTCCCTCCTATCGGCCATTTCTTCGAGGAAGATGAAGTCATCAAATTCGGCAATCACGAATTCAAGATCATCGAGACCCCAGGCCACAGCAACGGATCCGTCACCTTCTATTGCGAGGCAGAGCACGTAGCCTTTACGGGCGACACTCTCTTCAAGAGCTCTATCGGCAGAACCGACTTCCCTGGCGGCAGCATGTTCCGCATCATCAACAGTCTGCGCCATCTGGGCATGCTCCCAGACGAGACCCAGGTGCTTCCGGGTCACGGCGAGGCAACCAGCATCGGCGAGGAGTTGGCACACAACCCATACATGGACCGATAAGCCATCAAGATGATTCAAAAGAAAACAAATACGGAGAAGATAATCCTGGGCATTGACCCGGGTACCAACGTGATGGGCTACGGCGTGATTCGCGTGACGGGCAACAAGGCAGAGCTGGTGGTGATGGGCGTCATCGACATGCGCAAGGAGAAGGACCCCTATCTGAGACTGGGCAAGATCTTCGAGCGGGTGACGGGCATCATCGACTCCTACCTGCCCGACGAGATGGCGATTGAGGCACCTTTCTTCGGAAAGAACGTGCAGTCGATGCTCAAGCTGGGAAGAGCCCAGGGCGTTGCCATCGCTGCCGCCATCCACCACGACGTGCCCATCCACGAATATGCTCCGCTGAAAATCAAGATGGCTATCACCGGACAGGGACAGGCTTCCAAGGAGCAGGTGGCAGCAATGCTGCAGCGCATGCTCAACATCAAGGAAGACGAAATGCCGAAGTTCATGGATGCCACCGATGCCCTGGGTGCCGCCTACTGCCACTTCCTGCAGATGGGAAGACCCGAAACGGGTGCCAAGCACTACAGCAGCTGGAAGGACTTCGCCCAGAAGAACCAGGGACGCATAGGCGGAGGCAACGGCATGACCGGACCGCAAGCCAAACTCCTGGCTGCCATCAACCGCACTACGCACAAGTAGCATTCGTTGCAAAACGCTTCAAGCGCACAAGTAGCATTCATTGCGAACACATATATAATATATGTATTGCACAACACATAAATCACAATTTTAAGAGAGATGCAAAAGATTATCAGCATTAAGGATGGCGTGACTCGTATGCCGGAATGGCGTATGGCCGAGCCAGTGAACTTTGAATCTTGCGAAGGCGAGCACATCGCCATCGTAGGACCAAACGGTGGTGGAAAGTCGATGTTTGTTGACATCATTGTCGGCAGACACCCTCTGTTAATGCACGACCCGGATTATGATTTCTCGCCCAGCACCAAGACGCTGGTGAGCGACAACATCAAGTATATCACCTTCCGTGACACCTACGGAGGCGACAACGACCGCACCTATTTCCTGCAGCAGCGATGGAACCAGCTGGAAATAGACGAGAATACGCCGATTGTGAAGGATAAGCTGGAAGAGGCCTACAGCATGGCGGGCGAGGATACCCCTGAGCGCCGCGCATTGCAGAAGCACATCTACGAGCTTTTCCACATGGAGCATCTGCTCGATAAATACACCATCCTGCTGAGCAGCGGCGAGCTGCGCAAGTTCAAGCTGGCGTCTACCCTCTTCTCTGAACCACGTGTCCTCATCATGGACAATCCGTTTATCGGACTCGATGCCGACACCCGCGACCAGCTGAAGGAACTCCTCAAGACGCTTGCCCAGGAGCATGCCCTGCAGATTATCCTCGTATTGAGCAAGAGCGACGACATTCCTGATTTCATCACCCACATAGTGGAAGTGAAGGATATGAAGGTGATGCCGAAGCTGACCAAGGAGGAATATCTTGCCCAGCGCACCCCTATCCCAAGCAGAATGCTGAGCCAGGAACTGGAGCAGCAGATTATCAACCTGCCTTACAGCGACCGCGAGTACAAGAGCCAGGAAGTGGTGAAGATGAACAAGGTTCGCATACAGTATGGCAAGCGCATCATCCTGAAAGACCTCGACTGGACCGTGAACAACGGCGAGCGATGGGCACTGAGCGGACAGAACGGAGCCGGCAAGAGTACCCTCCTGAGCCTGGTCTGTGCCGACAATCCCCAGAGCTATGCCTGCGACATCGCCCTCTTCGGCAATCCTCGTGGCAGCGGCGAGAGCATCTGGGACATCAAGAAGCACATCGGCTACGTATCGCCAGAGCTTCACCGTTCCTACCAGCGCGACCTTCCAGCCATCCGCATCGTAGCCAGCGGACTGATGGATTCCGTAGGTCTCTATGTAAAGCCTAAGGAGGAAGATATGGGCAAATGCCGCTTCTGGATGAAGGTATTCGGACTGGAAGGATTGGAAGATAGAGGTTTCCTGAAGCTCTCAAGCGGCGAGCAGCGCCTGGTTCTCCTTGCCCGTGCCTTTGTAAAGGACCCGGAATTGCTCATCCTGGATGAGCCATTGCATGGTCTCGACAATCACAACCGCCGTCTGGTGAAGGACATCATCGAGGCGTTCTGCAAGCGCAACAACAAGACGATGATCATGGTGACACACTATAAGGAAGAACTTCCAGCATGCATCGACCACAGCATCTTCCTGACGAGACATGCATAAACATGAGAGATGCATTACCATAAAATATGCATAAACATGCATCAAGACAAGAAAAAATCTAAAGATATCCCCCCAGCCTGCCAGCTTCAAGCAGACTGGGGTTTCTGTTATTCTGAAGCAGAACATGTACCCTTAAAAGAGAATTATGTAGACTATAACTATAATATTCAAACATTTCTAGTTAAAAAAGCTAAAGGTTTTACATTTTTACTTATTTTTTTGCTACATTTGCACTCAAAAAGAGATTTATATCTAAATAGTATTCATTCTAATCTAACATCAGCTTATGCAAAAAGAAGCAAGAAAGCAGCTGGGTGTGATTGGAGCAGCAATGCTTTTGCCAATGTCAGCATTGGCAGCAGACAACAACTTTGTTGGAAGTACAGGCATTGCTGGTTCCCTGAAACCCAAGACTGAAAGCGTTTTCAACGCTACGCAGCAGGCAAAGCACCAGCGTATCACTGGTACCGTGTTTGACGAAGCAGGTGAACCTGTTATTGGTGCTACGGTTGTTTTGAAGAACAACTCGAAGCAGAGTACTGTAACCGATGTGGATGGTAACTTCAAACTCGACGTGAATTCCACAAGTGGAGTTATCGTCGTTTCTTACATCGGTTGCCAGACCCAGGAAGTGAGATTCAACGGCAACAAGCCGCTGAGCATTCACCTCAAGGAAGACTCACAGACCCTTGGCGACGTGGTAGTCACTGCCTTCGGTGCCACCCAGAAGAAGGAAACCGTGGTGGGTTCCGTGCAGCAGGTAAGACCAGAGTCGCTGCGTGTGCCTTCGGCTAGTATTTCATCATCTTTCGCAGGACGACTCTCGGGTGTCATCGCTACCCAGAGCAGCGGTCAGCCAGGTGCCAACGGATCTGACTTCTACATCCGTGGTATCGCCACCATCAGTGGTGCCAAGTCGCCTCTCATCGTCATGGATGGTATGGAGATTTCGCAGGACGACCTCAACCACCTCGACCCAGACGTTATCGAGAGTTTCTCTATCCTGAAAGACGCATCAGCCACCGCCATGTATGGTTCTCGTGGTGCCAATGGTGTGCTCATCATTACTACCAAGAGTGGTCAGGACCTCGACAAGCCGAAGATTTCCTTCCGCGTTGAGGCCAACGTAACCATGCCTACATCTAAGCCTAAATTTGTTGACGGTGCCCGATTCATGGAGCTCTTCAACGAGGCTGTTACCAACGAAGGTACGGGTAACACCCTCTACACGGCAGAGCAGATTGCCAACACACGCAATCACGTGAACGGCGAGATTTTCCCAGATGTCAACTGGTATAAGGAGATGTTCAAGTCGGCTTCATACAACCAGAAGGCGAACATGAACGTGCGTGGTGGTACCAGCAAGATCGTGTACTTCATGAACCTCAACGTGAGCCATGAAACCGGTATGCTGCGCAACCGCAGTAAGGAGTACTATTCTTACAACAACAATATCGACTACATGCGATATGCGTTCCAGAACAACATCGACTTCAACATGTCGAAGTCGTCGAAGATTTCGCTCCACCTCTATGCCGGACTCGACAACATGCACGGTCCGCTGGCAGGCAGCAACGACATCTCGGCTTCCCTGAACGACCTCTATTCGCAGATGATGAACGCCAACCCAGTGCTCTTCCCTATCTCATATAACAATGAGGGCGACGAGTGGATTCACTGGGGATACCGCCAGCTTGCCAACGGAGGTAACTTCAACCCGATGGCGCGACTCGTGAGCGGATATCAGGATTCATTCGCAAGTACCATCAATGCCAACCTGAACTTCGACCAGAAGCTCGACTTCATTACCAAGGGTCTGGGCTTCCACCTGATGTTCTCGTTCAAGAACTGGTCTAAGAGTACCACCTTCCGCTCGCTCAACTACAACCATTACGAGCTGAAGAACTATACCCAGAACGAAGACGGCACCTATACCTACGTGCAGACTCCTAAGGGCGACCCATCGAAGCCTGTGCTCAGCAACTCGGGTCAGAATGCCGGCGACCGCCGCTACTATGCTCAGGCATACTTCGACTACAACCGAAGCTTCGGCGACCACACCGTTACGGGTATGCTCCTCTGGAACATCAACCAGTATAGTTCCAATATCTTTGTAGATAATGTGCTCTCGTCTCTGCCACAGCGCAAGATTGGTTTCGCAGCACGTGCCACATACGACTACAAGCACCGCTACCTGATTGAGTTCAACGCAGGTTACAACGGTTCCGAGCAGTTTGCCAAGGGTCACCAGTGGGGCTTCTTCCCATCTGTGGGTCTGGGTTACAACCTCAGCGAGGAGAAGTTCTGGGAGCCTATCAAGCAAACCGTTTCCAACTTCAAGATTCGTGGTACTTACGGACTCGTAGGTAACGACCAGTATGGTTACGAGCGCTTCATCTATCGTGAGGACGTATCGCTCACCGGCAACGGCTCGTTCACCACCGGTTTGCCAGGCAACTTTGTAACCTATTCCGGTCCGGGATGGAACCGTCTGCGCAACGAGAACGTATCATGGGAGGTGGGCCATAAGCTCGACATCGGTTTCGACCTGCAGCTCTTCAATGCCCTCGACATCACCGTCGACTGGTTCCGCGAGCGCCGCAGCAACATCTTCCAGCAGAAGCTCTCCATACCAAACTATCTGGGTACAGCCAATACCAAGATCTATGGTAACCTTGCCGAGGTAATCAACAAGGGTGTGGATCTGGCAGTGAACTACAGCAAGCGCATCAACAAGGATCTCTCCGTACAGTTCCAGGGCACATTCACCTACAACAACAACGAGATTTCCGTATACGATGAGGCTCCGGGCAAGCGCGACGCCATGAAGAGCCAGGGCAAGAACGTGAACACCGTATGGGGTTACGTTTCCGACGGACTCTACATCGACAGGGCAGATATCGCCAACAGTCCTACCTCTACGCTCGGCAACATCGCCATCGCTCCTGGTGACATCAAGTATGTAGACCAGCCAGACCGCGAGGGCAAGTATGATCACCGCATCACAGCCGATGACCAGGTGCCATTGGGCGTAAGCGTTCCGAAGATTATCTACGGTTTCGGTCCGTCAGTAGGCTACAAGAACTGGGACTTCTCCGTATTCTTCCAGGGCCGTGGCAACGTGGCACTGATGCTCAGCGATATCCAGCCATTCGGTTCATCCTATCGCCGTGGCGTACTGAAGTTCATCGACGAAGACCACTGGAGCCCGGACAACCAGGATCCGAATGCGAAGTATCCACGCCTCACGGACAACTACAACAACCACAACACAGTATCATCAAGCTACTGGTTGCGCAACGGTAGATTCCTGAAGCTGAAGAACGCAGAAATCGGTTACACGCTCAAGAACATGCGATTCTATGTCAACGGAACCAACCTGCTCACCATCTCACCTTTCAAGGAGTGGGATCCAGAGATGGGCGGTGGTAACTACACCACCAAGTATCCGACACAGATGACAATCAACGTAGGTGTTCAACTCACATTAAATTAAAGAAGATATGAAAATACTCAATAAAGCATTCATAGGCTGCTTGCTCGCTGCGGGTTTCACGATGACATCGTGCGACTATCTTGATGTGATTCCTGCCGAGACAACCACTGGCACCGACATGACCAAGGACCGCCAGGCAGCCCTCAACTATCTGTACTCCTGCTACGGATTCCTGCCAACCCCTAACTCCGGAACGTCTTCGCTCGACTTCCTTACCGGAGACGAGGTGGTGACAGCCTACGAGCATGAGACATTCGCCGCATTCCCTAAGGGCAACTTTTCAGCCTCCAACCCAGTGATCAGCTACTGGAACACCCTGTATCAGGGTATCCGCCAGTGCTACATGTTCCAGGACGAGCTGAACAAGACCGGCAACTTCCACGGACTTGCTGATAAGGACCGCGAGGACTACAAGGCACAGGTTACCTTCCTCATCGGATACTACCACTTCCTGCTTTCACGCTGCTATGGTCCTATCATCATCGTTCACCAGACCCCAGACCCGATGCTTCTGCCATCCGACTATCAGGGCCAGGAGCCTTACGAAGACTGCGTGAACTTCATCTGCGAGAAGTTTGACGAGGCAGCCAAGGGTCTGCCTGCTACCCGCACCGGTGCACAGGCAGGCGAGTTCGGTCTTGCCACCAGCGTAGCAGCCAAGGCGATGAAGGCAAAGATGCTGCTCTATGCCGCATCCCCACTGTTCAACGGCAACAGCAAGTTCTATTCCGACTTCAAGGACAAGGAGGGAAAGACTCTCATGCCGCTTACCTACGATGAGAGCAAGTGGAGCAAGGCTGCCGCAGCCTTCAAGGATGCCATCACCGCAGCCGAAGCTGCAGGCTACCACCTCTATACCCGAGGCGACTGCAAGCTCAACAAGAACGGCTATCCTGCAGACCCACACGTGCGTGCCCTGCGCTACACCATCACCGACTACTCGGCAGAAGATGAGCAGGCAGGAGCCAACTCGGAGGTGATCTGGGCAGACTCCCGTGGCGAGGGTTACTACGGAATCCAGAACAAGAGTGAGCCATATATCTATGGTGGCAACGGTGCCTGGAACGGCGTGGCTCCTACCATCGCCATGCTCAGCCGCTTCTACACCAAGAACGGTCTGCCTATCGATGAGGACAAAACCTTCGACTATGCCGACCGCTGGGAACCAGTTGAGGTGGATGAGGCTCACAAGGACGAGGCTTATCCTGGCCGCAAGACCCAGAAGTTCAACCTCGACCGCGAGCCACGCTACTATGCATGGGTTGCCTTCCAGAATGGTTACTACGAGATTCTGAGTGCTTCAAACAACGGTGCATATAGTGATGATGCCAACTACACACTCACTTCAGACAACACTCACGGTCGACTTATCTGCGACTTCATGATCGGCGGAAACTGCAGCCGTGGTAAGAATGCCAACTCAAAGCGTACTGGCGACTACTCGCCTACAGGCTTCCTCAACAAGAAGTTTGTGAACCCAGACCTCGTGAAGTCAAAAAGCGGTTGGGAATACACCAATACCCCTTGGCCGCTCATCCGACTGGCAGAGCTTTACCTGAGCTATGCCGAGTGTCTGGTTGAGACTGGCGACCTGACCAATGCCCGCCTCTACCTTGACAAGGTGCGCACCCGTGCCGGATTGCCAGGCGTGAAGGAAGCTTACGAGCAGTTTGGCAAGGATCCATCCAAGGCTACCACCAAGGAAGGCTTGCGCGACATCATCCGCAACGAGCGCATGAACGAGATGTATCTCGAGAACCAGAACTTCTGGGATATGCGCCGCTGGCTGCTTGCCGAGAAGTACTTCAACGTAAAGGCGAAGGGCCTGAACATTGATGCCGAGAACATCAACGACTTCAGCGAGGTTCAGGAAGTAGTATTCGAGCGTAAGTTCCAGTCGCCGATGAACTATCTGATGCCAATCCCATCAGCCGACATCAACCGAAACGACCACGTGGTACAGACTCCAGGTTATTAATTTTAAGCATTGTAACAAATAAAAAGACACAATGATGAAAAAGAATATCATAAAAATGCTTGCGGCTGTGGCCCTTGTCGGCACAATGGCAGCATGCTCTGATGACGACAAGACTGCACCGGCAGTGAACATCGAAGAGCAGACCGTCACCATCGACAGCCTCCAGCCAGGCAAGGTGGTGTTCCACTGGACTACTCCAGAGCACCCAGACTACTATTATATCAAGGTGGCTTACGACGACCCCGTTAAGGGCCACCGCGTGCTCAACGCCAGCAGCTATGCCGATTCCATCATGATCGACGGACTCTATGCCAAGTATGGCAAACTCGCCTACACATTCACGGCAGTGAGCAGAGACGGCGGCGAGAAGGTGCTCTTCACCAAGAATGCCAAGGCCGGCTACGTGCCTGCCGACATCAAGGACTACGAGGTGGGACCTATCAGCCTGACCGCGGCACAGCTCTGGACCGACAACCAGGAATCATCCGAGGGTCCTATCGCAGCCCTCATCGACGGCAACAACGGCACCTACTTCCACATGAGCTGGAGTGCTCCAACTCCATGGCCTCACTACATCCGTGTAGACCTGGGCAAGAAGGTGAAGGGCGTATCGTTCTGGTATAAGGGACGTAACAACCGCAACAATGACAACCCTAAGCACATCACCGTCTTTGCAAGCAACAAGGCGGGCGACACCCCTACTGCTGCCGAAGCATGGAAGATTGGCGAATTGGGTAGCGATGTGCTGCCAAGCGGCACAGCTCCGGAGTATACATCTCCTGGTCTGTTCAGTGCAGAAGATGAGTTCCAGTATCTCTGGCTGCAGATTGACGAAGCTTATTCCGGCAGCCAGTGGATTGCTATGGCCGAGCTGAGCATCAAGGAAATGACCCGTTCTATCTACGATCCAGAGAACGAGAAGTAAAGAAGAAATCTTTCAAAAGGGATTCAAAAAGCCCTGAAAGAAAATCTTTCAAAAGGGATTCAAGAAGCCCTGAAAGAACAAAAACATCAGATAAAAGGAGGAAAGCGCAAGTTTTCCTCCTTTTTTTGATTCCTATCCGATAATTTTTCGTATCTTTGCATTTAGTAATAAAATAAAGATTTAAGAAAGAAATATGATTACAGTTGATGGATTGACCGTCGAGTTCGGCGGCACCACCCTATTCAAAGACATTTCCTTCCAAATCAACGAGAAGGACCGTATCGCCCTGATGGGCAAGAATGGCGCAGGAAAGAGTACCCTGCTCAAAATCATCGCAGGCGTGAGAAATGCCACCCGTGGCACCGTATCCGCCCCGAAAGACTGCGTCATCGCCTATCTGCCTCAGCACCTGATGACCGAAGACGGCAGAACCGTGTTCGAGGAAACCTGCCAGGCCTTCGCCCATCTGCACGAGATGCAGGCAGAGATAGACCGCATCAACAACGAGCTTACCACACGCACCGACTACGATAGCGACGACTACATGCAGCTCATCGAGAAGGTTTCTTCCCTTTCAGAAAAGTTCTACGCCATCGACATGACCCATTTCGAGGAGGATGTAGAGAAGACGCTGCTCGGACTGGGCTTCGAGCGTTCCGACTTCAACCGCCCTACCAGCGAGTTCTCGGGAGGATGGCGCATGCGCATCGAGCTGGCAAAGCTGCTGCTGAAATCGCCTGATGTATTGCTCCTCGATGAGCCTACCAACCACCTCGACATCGAATCTATCGGATGGCTCGAAGAATTCATCATCAACAGTTCCAAGGCAGTGGTAGTGATCAGTCACGACCGCAAATTCGTTGACGATATCACTACCCGCACCATCGAGGTGACCATGGGCAGAATCTACGACTACAAGGCCACCTACAGCCAGTATCTGGAACTGCGCAAGGAGCGCCGCGAGCAGCAGATGAAGAAATATGAGGAGCAGCAGAAGATGATTGCCGAGACCAAGGATTTCATCGAGCGGTTCAAGGGCACCTACTCCAAGACCTTCCAAGTGCAGAGCCGCGTAAAGATGCTCGAAAAGCTGGAACTCATCGAGGTGGATGAGGAGGATACCAGCCGACTGCGACTGAAGTTCCCGCCAAGTCCGAGAAGCGGTGCCTATCCGGTGCAGATGAGCGACGTGGCGATGTCGTTCGACGGCAAGCAGATATTCAGCGGCGTGAACCTCACCGTGGAACGCAGCGACAAGATTGCCTTCGTGGGTAGAAACGGCGAGGGTAAGTCTACGCTGGTGAAATGCATCATGGGTCAGCTGCAGAACGAGGGCAAGCTGGAGTTGGGACATAACGTGCAGATAGGCTATTTCGCTCAGAACCAGGCATCTTTGCTGGATGGTGAACTCACGGTGTTCCAGACCATAGATGATGTGGCGAAGGGCGAGATAAGAAACAAGATTCGCGATTTGCTGGGTGCCTTCATGTTTGGCGGCGAGGATTCTACCAAGAAGGTGAAGGTATTGTCGGGCGGCGAGCGCACCCGTCTTGCCATCCTCAAGCTGCTGCTGGAACCGGTGAACCTGTTGATTCTCGATGAGCCTACCAACCATCTGGATTTGAAGACGAAGGATGTGCTGAAGCAGGCACTTCTCGATTTCGACGGCACGCTCATCGTGGTGAGTCACGACCGTGACTTCCTGGATGGTTTGGTGAGCAAGGTATATGAATTCGGTCATGGCAGGGTTCGTGAACATCTGTGCGGCATCTACGAATTCCTGGAGTCGAAGAAGATGGAAAGCCTTCAGGAATTGGAGAAGAAATAGGAATCAGAAAACTTCAGAATTTGGTAAAGAAATAGGAATCAGAAGCCTTCAGGAGCCGTAAGAAAGCGGCATCTCCTGAAGGCTTATTTTATTTAGCCTTAAGGCTAGGAATATTTACCCTTAAGGGAAAATATATTTTGCCTTAAGGCTAGATATTTTTTCCCTTAAGGCTAGATATCTTTTGAGTCTAGAACTGATATCTTTTCACATCATATTGCTTACGTCTGAACATACAAAAAAATAGGACCTGTTTCACAACAGATCCTATCACATACTTACTAAAACTAAATTAACCACTAAAAAAACTAATATCTTTTTTTCCCTAGAGGGAAAAACTCCTTGACTTACAAAACAACAAAGAGGATATTACCTCTTCGAGAGGTTCACCAAACCTCTTCTCCTAAAATCCACTTGCAAAGTTATTCAATTTATTTGAATCCACCAAATTCTCTAAACTTTTTTAAAAGAAAGTGGCGAATATTAATACATTTTAAAACTTATACCCCACAGTCATCAGCAATTGATGGCGATTGTTATCCACTTTGCACGAAGTTGGGATATTGCTCAACGCTTCATTCTTATTCACATAGCTCATAAACGGATAGAAATCGCCCTTCTGGGTAGTATACTGATAAGCTACATCAATATTCAGATTCTCGTAGTTGAAACCCACACCGCAGGTAATGCGATTCATCGCCTTCCAGTTGGTATAATCTGTAGAAGTAGCAATATCTACTCCATTGCTGCCAATCGACTGATCACGATAGGCATTCTCTCTGAACATCGGCGATACATAGTTGTAACCCAGGCGCAGAGAAAGCATGGAGGTTGGCTTGAATTCCGCTCCCACCTTCAAGGTGCTTACACCCTTCAGGTTGGCACGGGTATCAGCATTCATCACATCATCGCTGCTGCTAGTCTCGTAATAATCGCCCCAGTAGTAATCATAGTAGCCACCATCCTTCACGCGGTTGTCCATGTGGTCGTACCAGGCATACTCGTAGGTAGCACCCAGGGCAAGATAGTTGCCCACGGTATGACCCATGCTGACACCCACCTTCCAAGGAGTGTTCAAGCGGAAGTCGTAATCCACAGTCTGTCCCTTGTCACCCAATGTGTAGCAAGGCACATTGACGATATTGCCAGCTGCATTCTTATCCTGGAAAGTAGCTGGCGCATTTTTGCCATACATACTCAGATCGTGGGCTGCGCTGAGCGAGAGATCGTAGAACACCGGAGAATTGACGTAGGCACCGATGCGGAAAGGAGACTCCTCTACCGGACGGAAGATGATACCTGCCTTCACGTCATAACCCGTACCCGTAATCTTGATCTGCTCGTAGGAATCGCTGAAATTGCCATCCACCAGATTCTCTGCATAGAGGGAATTACTGTTGTAATGAACATCATGCAAACCGATGGTAAGACCGAGCCATACTCTATTGCCGATAGAACCGCTGATGTTGAAATCGTAGCTGCCGATGTAGCCATGCTGATACTGTCCGAAGAGATAAGACTGGGCGTCGGCGAAAGCCAGGGCACCATCGGAAGTGACATTGAGCAGACCATTCTGATAATTGCCTGCATTATCCTTGTAACCGCCAAAGTTTGCATCCACAGAACTCCATCCATCCACGCCCTCGGCATGCTTGGCTGCAGTCAACTTGTTCTGCGAAGCCTTCGTGAGCGTATTGGCTGCGTTGAGGAGCTGTCCGAAGTCAGTACTCTTATGATAATTGAATGCGAGATTGAGCGCACTGGAGTTTCTCATCTTCGTAGACCAGACGATGCCTACCTGGTCGAAGGTAGGATGACTCTTCTTGCCCTTGATATCTATGGTAGAATAGCCAAGGGAAACGCTGTTGTCTGCACCGCTCTGGGCGATGACGCCGGCAGAGAGGGAAATCTGATTCTTGCGGAAAAGACCCACACCGGCTGGGTTGGTACTGATGGTTGAGATATCAGCACCCAAGGCCTCCATCGCTCCACCCATACCTACATAGCGGGCGGTACCCGTGAGTTGGCTGGCAGCCAACTTGGTATCCTGATAGGTTTCCTGCGCAGTGGCACTCATGGAAGCCACGAGTGCACTGGCAAAAAGTATATGTTTCAAATGATTCATTTTATTTCTAATTTTAATTGTTTATAAAGCTTTTGCCCTTTCAGGGCGTATTCATAAAAACCATTATAACCCAGGGCGATGCCCTGGGCTAGGAGCTTCTGCCCTTTCAGGGCGTACTGGCAAATGGCAGATGCTTAAAAGGTATTTATCGGCGACCTCCGAAGCTGCCGCCACCAGAGCGACCGCCGCCTCCAAAGCTGCCACCACCGGAATGGCCACCACCGAAGCTGCCACCTCCGCCTACGCTGCCGCCACTGAAGCTGCCGCCATTACCAAAGCTGCCGCTGTTGCCGAAGCCGGAATTACTGCGCGTTCCGAAATTGGAATTATTGTTGAAGCCATTGTTGTCACGGCGCTGACCGAAACTGCGGTTGGAACCGCTTCTGAGGGTATAGGTATTCCTGTTGCCCTGCGATCCGCCATAAACATATCCATGAGAAGCATCAATGCGACCCGGATTGTTATATCTCTTGCCGCCGGCAAAACCGCCATAGCTTACATGCCCAATCATCGGACCACCCCAGTACCAAGGACCATACCAGCCGCCCCAGCCGTAATACCATGGGTCGTACCAGCCACCATACCATCCTGCGTAGCCATAATACCACGGATCATACCATGGATCGAACCATGGGTCATACCAGCCGGCATAATAGCCATAGCGCCAAGGATTGTGCCATCCCCACATGCGCGAACGCCAGTAGTACGGACCATAACCATAGTAGCCGTAGAACCACGGATCATAATAGCCATCCCAGCGGCTCATGCGGCGGGTGTAGTCGAAATCCTCATCCTGGTTGATGTATTTCTGGGCAAAATACGCATCATCATAGATGCTGTCGGGTCTTACCCCCTTGCCCACATGAAACTGGATGATGTCGTTGCCCAGCGAATCGGTGCCCACATGCTCAAAATGACTGAAGATGCGTCCGCCACGGTTATACTCATCCACATCACGCCCACTTCCACTCCAATAGAGTGAGTAGATGCTATCTCTAAATGCACGCTGCGCAGCATACTGCTGCTGGAGGCGTGCCCGCTTCTCTGCCTTTTCCTGCGCCTCTTTCTTCGGGTTGAAGTAGAGGTCGTCGTCCTGCGCCATCGAAGTCAATGGCATGGCTGCCGCCATCAGGACTGCCAGAAGATACATTTTCTTCATCGTATATTTCTCCTATTCTTTAGTTTCGTTTCCCGAATCATCACGGCCTGCATATCCGTGAATCATCTGCTGAATAATATATGCAAGTGAGGGCTGAAAAACAGCCTTTTTCTATCTATATAATAATTCTAGTGCAAAAATATTGCTTATCTTGATGCAAAAATACAGAATTTCCCTAAAATAATGTAGGTTTTCCCCTATTTTTTTATAATTTTGCAGAAGATTTAAAATAATTCTAGCTTTTTTGAACATTCAAAGGCGTTTTATGACAAGAAATTAATACAAATTAAACATGAAATATTTAGTAGCGACATTCAACATCGAGACCACCGCCGACTTGATGCAAGCCTGCCAGGACCTGCTTGCCGACGGAGCTGCCGAGGCAGGATTCGAATCTTTCGAGGAAACGGAAACGGGCATGGAGGCTTACGTGCAGAAGGACCTCTTTGACAAGGAGGCACTGGACGAATACATCGCCGACTTCCCTATCGTGGATACCCGCATCACCTACGACATCAAGGATGCCGAGGATAAAGACTGGAACCAGGAATGGGAGGAGCAGGGCTTCGCCCCTATCTTCGTAGCCGACCAGGTGGTCATCTACGACGCCAAGCATCCTGAGCTCTACCCCGACACCAGCAACCGCCCCGACATCATCGAGATAGGCATCGAAGCGAAACTTGCCTTCGGAACCGGCAACCACGAAACCACCCGCATGATCATCTCGCAGCTGCTGCAGATGCCGGTAAAGACCAAGCGAGTGCTGGATTGCGGCACGGGAACGGGCATTCTGGGACTCACCGCCTCCAAATTGGGTGCCAAGGAAGTGGTGGGCTACGACATCGACGAATGGAGCGTGGAGAACGCCAAGCACAATGCCGTGCTGAACGGCGTAGACAACATGGAGGTGCTCTTCGGCAACTGCAATGTGCTGAACCACGTGAGCGGCGTTTTCGATGTGGTGATGGCGAACATCAACCGCAACATCCTGCTCAGCGACATGCGCCTCTTCCGCAGCGTGATGAACATCGGCGGAACCCTGATCCTGAGCGGTTTCTACGAGGAAGATGTGCCGGTGCTGCTGGAAAAAGCAGCAGAACTGGGACTGCACGAAGTAACGAGACAGGTGGATAACAACTGGACCTGCCTGGTGCTGGGATAAAAACTGATTCAAGAAATAACTGGTTCTAAAATAGAATCGGAATAAAACAAAACGAATAAAGGCTGATTTTCCGGATTTACGGGAAATCAGCCTTTATTCGTTCTCATCAAATACCTTTTCGCTCTTGTTGCTTCCGATGCAGAGCTGCTTCAGATCGTAATAGCTGCCGTTGTAGATATCGAAATCCACGTAGCCCTTGATGCCAGGCAGCTTTCCGGCATCGGTGTGCTGCCAGAACTTCCACTTGCCCTTGTATTGCACCTTATCCACGTAATAGTGGGCTATCCAGTAAGGATAGTCATCGAAAACGGGCGCACTCAGGTATTGCTCCTTAAACTTATAATAGGTGTAGATGATAGGTTTCACATGATACCTATCCTCCACGATATGCAGCCACGTAAGCACATCACGCTGGAAATCTTCCACACTCTTGTCATCAGGCTTATGCTCGATGTCGAGCACCGGAGGCAGGTCGCCATCCGTAAGATGCACCTGATCCAGGAAATAATACGCCTGGTCGCGGGCAGAAGATTTGTTGCTCCAGAAATGATATACGCCACGGATGAATCCGAAATCACGCGCCTGGTTGAAGTTAGACCGGAAATTCTCGTCCAGTCGGCTGGAACCCTCAGTGCTCTTGATGATGACAAAGCGCACAGGGCATCTCTTGATCATCGCACCCTTCAAGCGCTCCCAATCAATCTCACCCTGATAATGGGAGATGTCGATGCCATGAATCTCATAACCCTCGGGATAAACCTCGTCGCCATAGAGCGCACGCCAGCGGAATCCCGTAGGACTGACGAAGAAATGATAAAACAGGAAGACGTAGAGAACGACTACTGCCGTTCCGCCTATCCACCAAGCCCAGCGGGGATAGCGTCTGAAAACAGAAGACGAACGCCTTCTGCCACGAGAGCCACCACGCCGAGCAGATGTACTCTTCCTCGCCATAGTCCCCTTTTTCTGTGTAGAAGCCGTTCGTCTTGTTGACATATAAAATATATGAGTATTTTTATATTACTTATATAATATACTTATATTCCGTATATTACTTGGCCTGCTCCAACTGGAGAGTCTTTGTGGTCTGGTCGCAAACCTCAGATGGACCCCAGTACTGGATAGGACCTGGATATACATAAGCTG
>ERZ1023674.4-NODE-4-length-70122-cov-20.683374_pt1 | contig 70122 bp, 42 predicted proteins | sample MGYA00380343_ERZ1023674 | MGnify/ENA primary metagenome ERZ1023674 (study PRJEB33179, sample SAMN07448985) | human gut metagenome | biome: Human-gut; feature: Human associated habitat; material: Faeces | host: Homo sapiens | place: India: Bhopal | collected...
TAGCTGTAGACTTTTTAATACCTTAGCTTGTGAATAGTTGTATCCTACTTTGGATTAATATTCTTTCCTCAGTTGGCGCATTTTTGCTTCCTCAGTTGGCGAAACAACATAGAATTAAATTACAGAACTTTCGCAAGTAAGCACCACACGCTCTGAAGGGCAGAAGTTCTTATCCCCTTCAGGGCGTGCTTGAACCACTTGTGAAAATTGAGAAAATAAGAGAATAATTATACCGTATATTTATTCCATAATCACCCCAAAAAACACGCACCAACTGGGAAAAGGAATCTGCCCAACTGGAAAAAAAATTTTTCCCAACTGGGAAATTATTTTTTCACAGTTAAGTCCTGTTAGGCAATGAATATTTATACAGAAGGATTATAACTGCAATTTTAGCCCTTTCCAATATAGAAAAAGGCTAAAATTCAGTACTTTTACATGCGAATTCTGTCGCTAAGGCAACTACTTCTTCTTAGGACGGCGGCGAGCCCAGCCTTCTTCCTCGAAGTTGGGTTCCTCGCCCTTGAACTTAACGTTGTCGTTGTGCTGGAAGAACTGACGCCAGTCGCCTGTCTCCTCTTCTCTGCGAGGCTTGCGGCTACGACTCTCTGCACGACTGCCCTTGCCCTTGCCTCTGCTCTCGCTGCCCTTGCCGCCCTTGCGGCTCTCACGGCTCTCGCTACGACTGCCACGGGCACTACGTCCATGACCCTCTTCGTCGGCATCGTTGCAACGAACGGTGCGGCCCTTGTACTCTGTACCGTTGAGAGCTTTCATCACACGCTTGGCATCCTCCTCGGGAACCTCGATGTAGGCAAACTTAGAGAGCAAATCAATGTGTCCCACCTCCTGACGACCCTTCACATGCTTGTTCAGATACTGCATGATCTCGCCAGGATAGAAGCCGTCCGCCTTACCTAAGTTGATGAAGAGACGCTTGTATCCAGCCTCTGCCTCGTGCTTGCGGCGACCGTTAGACACCTTTCCACGACCCTCTGAGCCTCTACCCTCACCACGAGAGCCACGAGAGCCCTTGCCGGTTTCGGGCTTGACTATCTCAGGAGCATTCTTATAATAGTCGAGGAACTTACCAAAGGTGATGGTAACCATCTTCTTGATGATGTCTTCCTTGTCGATGTAGTCGAACTGGCGGTTGATCTCTGCCATATAAGGCTCTATCTGATCCTCGTCAACATCGGTCTTCATGATGTCGTCCATAGTCTTGAAGAGCTGTTTCTTACAAATCTCCTCGGGAGTAGGAAGGGTGCCGTCAATAAAATCTTTGCCTATCTGTTTCTCAATCTGTCTCACCTTAAACTTCTCGCGGGTGTGGATGATAGAGATCGAGGTACCCTTCTTTCCGGCACGACCTGTTCGTCCACTACGATGGGTGTAGCTGGCAATATCGTCGGGGAGTCCATAGTTGATGACGTGGGTAAGGTCGTCGACATCAAGTCCTCGGGCAGCAACATCGGTGGCCACAAGGAACTGCACATTGTGATTACGGAACTTCTGCATGGTGAGGTCACGCTGCTGCTGACTCAAGTCACCATGAAGAGCCTCTGCATTATAACCATCACGGATGAGTTTGTCGGCAATATCCTGTGTCTCCAACTTGGTGCGACAGAAGATAATGGCGAAGATGCGGGGATAAAAGTCTACGACACGCTTCAGGGCAAGATACTTGTCCTTGGCGTTCACCAGATAGTAGATGTGATTGACGTGCTCGGCACCCTCGTTGCGTGAGCCTACAACTATCTCCTTATGGTCGTGGAGATAGTGGAGCGCTATCTTCTCTATCTCCTTGCTCATAGTAGCAGAGAAGAGAAGTGTATTTCTATCCGCTGGTACATTCTCGAAGATGGCGTTGATGCTCTCGGAGAAACCCATATTGAGCATCTCGTCAGCCTCATCCAATACAACATTGTTCACATGCTCCAACTGAGCCACGCCACGGTTGATGAGGTCGAGAAGACGACCAGGTGTGGCTACGATGATCTGTACACCATGCTTGAGGGTGCGTATCTGACTGCCTATATCGGTTCCGCCATAGACTGCAGCAATGTGGAGTCCGTCGATGTACTTGGCGAAACTGTTAAGGTCATCGGCTATCTGGAGACAAAGCTCACGGGTAGGACTCAGGATAATGGCCTGTGTCTGCTTGTTCTGAGCATCGGTCTTCTGAATGACAGGAATGCCATAGGATGCAGTCTTACCAGTTCCTGTCTGCGCCAGCGCGATGACATCGTTTTTGTTGCCTAAGAGATAGGGGATTACTTCTTCTTGTACGGGCATTGGATTCTCGAATCCAAGCTCCTCAATAGCGCGGCGAATGTCCTCGCTGACGCCTAATTCTAAAAATGTTTTCAAATCTTTTTTACCTTATTAATGTATTCAATGCAGAAGGCTGAATTCACCCTCCCAGCCATTAATAGGGTGCAATATCCTTCCGAAAACGCTTGCGACAAGGCTGTCCTGTCCTACTCTAATAGGCGACAGGCTGCCTGATACTTGTCTAAATTCGGGTGCAAAGTTAGTAAAAAGTTCTTGATAATCAAAAAGTTTTCGTACTTTTGCACACAAAATAGACTTTTTATACATTCAAGATGATGATGGATTTATCAGTTCTTTTGCCTTCGTGCCTACGACGGAGGGTTCTGCTGGGACTTGTTTGCTGGTGCTGTTGCAACTCTGTGCTGTGGGCGCAGGATTCTGCCATGGTGTCGGTGGACTCGTTGGAAACAACGGAAACAGTACAGACCGACTCTATTGTAGCCGCAACAAGACCATTGCCCACCCCCATGATGACGGCAGACTGCAAACCCGTGCTGCGACCGAAGGACGTACTGGTACCTGTAGTCATAACAGGACTGGCTGCGCTGTATGTTCAGAACCATGGTTGGTTTGCGCAACAGAAGCGCGAGGTTCAGAAAGGGCTGTCGGCTGAGGGAAGGCATCATCTGAGGGCTGACGAAGTATTGCAGTTTGCACCCATGGCAACGGTCTGGGGCTTGAGGTTAGCAGGCGTAAAGGGGAAAAACGAACCTAAAGAACGCCTGGGCATCATAGCGCTGTCGTACGCTTCATTGGGACTCATTACGTTCGGCATGAAGGCGGCTGTAAACGAGGAAAGACCCGACGGCAGAGACTGCAGGTCATTTCCATCGGGTCATACGGCGAGGGCATTCATGGGTGCAGAGATGCTGTATCAAGAATATAAGGACGTGTCGCCATGGATAGGATATTCGGGCTACGCCATGGCTGCGCTGACAGGCTATCTGCGAGTCTACAACAACCGGCATTATCTGAACGACGTCGTGGCGGGAGCCTGCATCGGAATTCTGTGTACCAAATTGGGATATTGGTTGCAACCGAAATTGTTTAAGAAGAAAAAGAAGGCTTTCAAATTACAATATTGAGAAATTTGAAAGCCTTCTTCGCTTCATCCGAAAAAACTTCAACCTGTTTAGTTGGAACGCCATGTAAGGCAAAAACTCCTAACCCAGGACGTGCTGCTTATAGGAGACACTTGGCGTGCTCATTTACTGGAAGTCCCTTTCTTTCCTTCATCAAAGGTTTTGGTCAAGGAATTGGAGAATCTTCTGCTGTATGCGAAGTCCGCAGGAATGAGGCACGTCCCAAAGTTCGGTGGTAAGGAGAGAGTCTGCATGTTGGCTGTTCCATACAGCATGCATCTGCTCGAAAGCCTTCTTGACTCCGGGGACGGGGAAAAGATGGTCAAGGGTGCCACTAATAAAGAGAGAAGGATGAGGACAAGCCAAGGAGGCGATGTGAGGATAGTCGAGGTACTGACGGAGTGCAGGAATGCAGTTGGCAAACCCTCCGTTCTCCTTTCGTCCATAACGCAGGGTTAGCTGATCGTCGGTAGTGATCATCCAGCAGATATTGGCACTCGCCTTGATCTTGTCGGAGAGGGCAGCAAGCATCCAGGAACGGTATGCGCCCATAGAACATCCCACACATCCTATCCTGTCCTTATCGACCATAGGGAGAGTAGACAGAAAATCGGTTCCAGCCATATCGTCGTAGGTCATAAAGGCAGAAAGGTCGCGTCCAAGCATCATCATGTTGCCGGCGATAATATCATACTTGTTGCGGTCGATACCTTCCTTACGGCTACGCTCGCCCCAAAGAGGTGCGTCGGCAGAGAAGACTACATAGCCGTGACGGGCAAGATAGTCGCCAAGATACTGACCTTCGTACAACTTCTTTGCCCATGCATCAGCATCGGCGACAACGGCGGTGTCGACATCAAAGGGACGTATCATCTTCTCCTTGCCGATGTAGAGGTGGGCTCCATGGTCATGGAGGGCATTGATGGCAGGGAAAGGTCCCTTGCCGTCGGGTATAAGAAGATAGGCTGTGATGCGGGCATAGGCGTTGACACAGAAGCTGATTTTCTGTGCACGATAACCATCTCGTTGTTCTTCGGCTATCACCTTCATGTCCCACGACTTGGCTCGGCGAGGTGGTGCCATCATACATTCAAATATCTTCTGACGGGCAGCCTTCTTCCATTTTGCAAAGTTTTTGATAGGACTGTTACCCCATGCCATAGGGTATGTGAGTTCCTGTTTGAGTTGTTCGACGTAAACGGGCAACTCACCTTGCCACTCGTAATTCTCTCGCACAGGCAGTTGTTTCGCATTCGGTTTCTGGGCGAAAGATGGCTGAGAGAATATCAGCAAGGCAAAAAATGTGAAGAGTGAAAAATCCAAATGTTTCATTGTTATTGAGTTTTTAAGTGTTGAATGTTTTGCAAAGATAATGCAAATGAGCGCAATGAAAGCTTGCTTTCAAATTGCCGAGTGCAGCTTATCTTATGCAAAGATAAAAAAATAATTTGGAAAACAAATGAAATGCGTACTAAAATATTTGAAAGAAAATTCCCAGTTGGACAGTTTACTGCCTCCAACTGAGGGAAAGTGATTTTTGACGCCTTTTTGCGTCGCAAAGCCTCGTTACGACATCTCAAATAGGCAAGAGTGTGATGGGAGATTGCCCTTCATGCCTCATAATTCCTTCCAAATGAGGTCAGGATACATGAATTTGGCTCTACTTACGTGCGCTCCGAGAACAGGGAAAATCATCGGAACGATAGGTTCGTGCATGGATTTTGATGCCTGTGAGAATAAAAATAGCACTATTTTCGTTCATATTTCCCAGTTTTAGCACCTTTGTAGCTGTCTTTTTTGAGACGTCATACTTCATATTTACCTTTTCGTTTCTTGATAAATGGCTGATTATTAGCCTTTTAGAAAAGAAGCTAAGTGGTCTGCCGTCTCAGTCTCAATAGTCTCAGTTATTTTTAAGAGGGTTGTGTGTTTTCATTTTTTCAATTTTTATTATATTATATATATATTATAACTATATATATTAAATAGTTATATAATAATATAGTAAAGAAAAAAGAACAAAAACGGAAGTTGGACCCCCTCTTAAAAATAACTGAGACAACTGAGACAACTGAGACAACTGAGACTGAGACGCTTTTCAGCCCACAGTCAACTTCCTCTCCCAGGCTGTTGGTCTCTTTTCCGCTGCATTCCACGAGCACTTGTCGGGCGAGGATGGCTTCTAAATTCCTTACGTCGAAAACAGGAGTCTTGATACTGCGTTTAGTCCTGGATAACGACCCTTCCCTTTGCCAACGAAAGAAGATCGGGAATGTCGTAACAGCGCAAGACACCAGGAATGACGTTCGACATCATGTCGTGCTGCACGGGGTGCTGAATGTAATTGCGCCAGGTCTTCAATGTGCGGGTGAGTGTGGCACCAGCCAATCGCTCGTCGAGCACAGCAGCGTGCATCACTACGACTGCGTTCATTCCGTCAGCCTTGACTGTAATCTGGCGGCCCTTCAACTTTTCGTCAGCAGAACAGAAGTTGAGAATGGTGCGCAAATCCTGCACACGCTGACCTATGAGCGGTTTGCCTGCATGAAGGGCAGTTACAGCAGAACGATACTGAGTATTCCAATACTTGGAAAGGTTGTACTCGAAAATGTCGCTCGTCTCACCAAAACCTCGCAGGTCGGCGTAAACATGAATCGTGCCGTCGGAGAATACATCACGACGATCGGTCTCTATCAGCAGACTTGCCTTTCCTGCATCTGCAAGATGGATGCAAACCTTCGACTGCTGATTGGCAACCGACGGAATCCTGACGATGACAGGAACAGGATACTGACCTTCGCAATCGAGCTGATAACGATATTCCTCCACGTCGCGCTGCGATTCGTGGCGAGTCTCAATAGCATTCCAGTGGTCGTTCAATTTAGGAAGTCCCAACAGCTTCAGAATGCCATCCTTCACCTTGTCGGCCGACTGCGAACAGAAAGCCTGGCGCTGGGCTGACAGCCTGTCCATCTGTGCCTCACACTCCTGCATGGAGCTGAGCGCATCCTTGTATTCCAAGTTTACCTGTCCTGTCTTGGTGCAACTCATGTCGTCACTACGCCAGTAAGTATAAGGCTTCACCTCGCCCTGTGCGTCGCCCAAGAGAGCCTTGCGGAAGAAGCTTACCATCTTGTCCTGGCTGGGCTTGGGAATGGCGTGTCCGTCGTCGTAATAAAACTGTTCGGCAGCGTCGGGCGCTCCCAGCAGACTGTAGCAACGATTCACCTCTTCATAGCCACGCAAGGCTCCCCAATGGTCAACGAAGTCGAAACGACCATCGAGAATCAGGAAAGGCTTTGGCGCATTCATCATCGCCATGTCGGCTATCTCGATGTGCTCGCGTCCTTCGCCCGGAATCCACTGACATCCGTCGCTTGGGCCTTGAGTCTCCAGGGTTCTTTCGCGCGACGAGAAGAACAATCCCACACAACTTGCCTTCACCCTGTCGTCGAGAGCAGCCAGATAAGACGACTGCGTGCCGCCTCCCGAGAAGCCATAACAACCAATCTTGTCGCCATCAATGTCCTTACGACTGAGCAGATAGTCGATGGCGCGGCTGTTGTCGAAAAACTCCTGTGCGGCAAGGCTGCTGCCAAGGAGGATGAAGCCCGGAGCAATGAGTGTATGCTCGGTAGTTACGCCACGGGTAAGATTCTTGCCCTGTGCATCGATGGTTTGCTGGCGCTCACCCTGTGAGAAGGGGTCGACCACCATGGAAGCAATGCCGTTGACAGCCAACTGCTCAGCACTTCCCGAACCCGTGCCCTTTCCGTCGAGTCCATGTCCGCACATCTCGATACAGGCAGGAATCTTGCCCTGCACCTTCTCGGGCAGATAAAGATGGGCTGTGACGTAACGGCCTGGCGTACTCTGAAAGACAATCTTCTCGACTATAAAGCCGTTGCCCTTCAACGAGCCCACTACCTTGGCATTGAGTTTGCCACGCTGTGGCATTTCGCCAGCCAACTGACTAAAACGACTGCGCAACTGGCTCACGTATTGCTGCATGGCTTCCTTCGACTGGCAAGCCTTTTCGAAAGCCTGCTGGCGCTCATAGTTCTGAGCGTGTACTGGCAGCATCTCGTAGTTGTAGAGCGAGGTGGCTGTCTTGAACTTCAGAGCCTTGTAAGAGCCCTGAGCCATTGCCACCGTACCTGCAAGCACGGCGGCAACCGATAAGAAGAATCTGTTTCTATACATAGTAATATCTTTATAAATGCAAATGAAGAAGTTAGAGTAGTTGGAGAAGTTAAAGCCATATGCTTCATGGCAAAGTATTCAACCCCAAAAGTCTTGATTTTACATCTTGACAACCACTTCCATATCGCCCTCGCCTGCATCGAAGGTAAGTAAGCGCAACTTCTCGTCGTACTTCCATCCATCGACAAACTTGCCGGCTACAGTAACGAGTTTAGGCTTCTTGTCAAGGTAAACGCTTACGCTGTAGTAGTGCGAAACAGGCTTGTAGTCGCCCTTAGGAGTCGTGATGTTGAGTATCCACTCGTTCTGTGCCAGTCGGCTCTCCATCTTGGTGACGGCATAAACTCCCTTCTGATAATCGAGCGATTTGCCGTCGTCCTCGTACATTTCATACACCGAATGCTCGGAAGGATAGATGAGCAGCGAGATGTTGGTGTTGGGGCGCTCGTCCACGTACTGCATGGCTTCCTGACGGGGAATGATGGCTCCACGGCGCAGGAAGATAGGCATGATCTCGATAGGTGTGAGGAACGACTTGTACTGGCGTCCGCTGATGCGCTCACCTGTCCAGAAGTCGAGCCAGTCGCCACCGGGGAAGTAAACAGGACGCGAGAGTGCATTCTTCACCGTTACAGGACACACCATCATGTCGCGGCCAAACATATACTGGTCTGAAATCTGATAGGTATTGACATCCTGCAGATGATCGTAGAACAAAGGTGTCATCAGCGGACGGCTGGTCTTGTACATATCCCAGGCGCTGGTGTAGATGTAAGGCAGGAGCGCATAACGCAGCGAGTCGTACTGGATGAATATTTTCTGTGCTTCCTCGCCATAAGTCCATGGCGCATGATAACGAGGATGATCCATACCGAAGAGGATGGACACAGGCGAGAACATTCCCATCTGCACCCAGCGCAGATAGAGGTCGGTGTCGTAGGCAGAATACTGCTCGAATCCACCCATACAGTGGCTCCAATAGCCGACACCAGAGAGTCCTATATTAATACCGCCGCGGATGATAGGTTCAAACCACTGCCACTCCGAGCCCCAGTCGCCAGCCCAGATGAAAGGATAGCGCTGAATACCTGCATAACCCTCGCGTGTGTGGTCGAAGCCACGCTGTCCGTTGAGCTTGGCAAAGTTCTCATAAGGTGCCTTGGCATAGGCTATAGGGAAGAGGTTGTGGGCAGCCTTCTGCTCGATGTTTGGATTGTTGTAGTTCAGAGCGCTTCCCACATCAGTCTTGAAGAACTTGGCTCCCAGGTCGGTCACTTTCTTGGCTGCATTCTTCCACCACCAGTCCACAGCCTTGTCGTCGAAGAAGTTGATGATGGCGTTGGTTCCACCGTCCTGAATGGTGAGTCCCTTCTTCTGTGCTGTGGTGAGCAGATTGTTGCGCTTGCCGTTGTCGACCAGCGAACGAATGTGCAGACCAAACATTGCCACATGATTCTTATAGGCATGGTCGATCATGCCCTTTGGGTCTTTAAACTGATCCTGGAACTCGAAGGTACAGCCTCCGTTGCCCAACTTGGCAAAGAGGCGCCAGGTAGAGTCGAGCCACATCATGTCGAACGGAATCTTTTCCTGACGCAGGCGGTCGATGAGATTGACCACATACGTATCGTTGGCCTTGCTCTCATGATGCCATGTTCCACCGCTGTACGAGCCGATGTGCAGACCGTAAGCAGCACGTGGCATAAGAGGCGCCACGCCCGTGAGCTGCTGATAGCTGTGAATCAGAGTTTCCAACTGTTCGCCATAGATGAAATAATAGTCGTTGTCGCCACCAGGTGCCGAGAAACTGTACTTGTCGTTGTTGGTCCATCCCATGTCCCAGTCGTTGGGCACAGCAGTATGGAAGAACACGGCGTAGCCCTTGTTGCTGAGCATCAAAGGCACAGGACAGTAGTTGGCTCTCAGAATGTCCTTGCCGCCTACCGCAGGCTTTGAGCCCCGTCCCAGTTCCACATTGAGGTGAACACGCTGTCCACGCTGGTCGATGCGATCCATGCGCTCACCGAAGCCGAAGAAGTGCTCGTCGGGATTCATCTTCACCTCATTATATATGCTGTCCTTGCAGCCCGATGTCAACTCCTCGTAGAGCACCTTACCCGAAGCATCAGCCACCTGTATGCGCCAGGGAGCTTCCTGAATGCTTACCTGCAGCTTACTGGTCTTTATCTGTTTGCCGTCCACGCTGAAATCCACCTGTGGGAAGTTGTAGTTGACCACCATCCACTTCTCATTATCAGGCATCTGCTGTGCAGGCACCTTGGTTACACGAAACATGCTTTCCGAACACATCTCGATGCGCATGTTGCCTTGAGACGATGTGTAGAGCACGCTGTTTCCTTTCACTTGCTGTGCATGAGCCGCTGTAGCAAAGGCGCACAGCGACAGGAATGTGAGTTTTAGCTTTAAGTTTTTCATATCTATTCTGTTGTTTTTGTTGTTACGTTATTGATTTCTATTCCTGCCTGCACCACGGCTCCCAGTCCGTGGGCATCGTTGAGCGGAGCCGGTCGGTTGTAATAGAAAGGCAAGTCGCGGCTGATGCCTGTTCCCATGCACACATTCTTCACCTGTCCTTCAGGGGTTATCTGACTGCAGACAGCCTTCCATCCCTGCAGCGCCACAGAGGCGAACGAGCTGTCGAGCCAGCCCTTGTTCACACCATGCGCAATGGCTGCGACAAACATGGCTGTGCAGGAAGTTTCGGGATAAGAGTCAGGCTTGTCGAGCAACTGGTGCCACATGCCCTGTGCGTCCTGATAGGCGATGATGTTTTCCACTCTTTTTCGGAACAGCTGCAGCAATCTGTCTCGTAGAGGATGTTCTTCGGGCAATCTGTCGAGCACGAGAGCCTGTGCCAGAAACGCCCATCCGTTGGCTCTTCCCCAGTGGGCGGTGCCGTGGGCATGGGTCGTATCATAATAGAAACAATGCCAATAGAGGTGCTTGTCGTTGTCGAAGAGCAGACTGTCGAAGAGCAATACCTGCTCAGCCGCTCTCTGCAACAAGTCGGACGATGCGCCCTTGCGACTTCCCTGATGAGCCAGGAAAGAAGTACACATATACAGGTCGTCGAGCCAGAGAGTTCGCTCTCCCACCCTTCCCCGGCAATAAATGCCTGTTTCGGGAATACGCTCCTGCTGAGTAAGAATGTAATGGCTTATCTTGTCGAGATAATTCTCGTAACGTTGGTCTTTGTATCGTCGTGCCAGTTCGGAGAGGGCAGCGCCCATAGCTCCGCAGTCGTCAAGGCTCGACATGGAGAAGAATCTGCGCCACGCATTGTCGCGCACGCCCGATCCGTATTCTTTCCTGAGTTGTCGCTGTATTTTTGGTTCGAAATAAAAGTCAAAGTTCTCTTTGACAAACTGCTCATACTTCTTTTCACCTGCCGCATCGGCAAGATTGAGCATTGCCACTCCGAGCACACCATTCACGTATCTCCATTCCTGATAATAGCTGTCGATGTGAGTATGTCCGTCCTGTGCCTTTGACACGTTGTGGTTGTGATGGCTCAGCAGATAATCAGCCACCCGCTTCGAGACATCGAGCGGAGCATCCTGCGCCATAACCCCTGCTGCAAAGGCAAGACTGCAAATAAGAGTAAAGACTGCTTTCTTCATGAGGCTTCCCGGTTTTTAAGTGGTTTGAAAAATATTGAGAATATTGTTGCTGGAACAAATTGTTGTCCCTGGAACAATTCCTGCGAAAGTAGATTTTAAGAAAAAAGCCACTCCGCTTCTCACGAGGCAGAGAGGCCTGCATGTTGTTTTAATATATAACTAAAAACCTACCGTTAATTCATTATTTGAATTCAAGTTTCGCAAGCGAGGAAATTGATAGAAGCTAAAGCTGTTATCACTCCCGTCGGTCGTTCGGAAAGTTAAGAAATAATAATCTTATAGTTTAAACTTAGGACATTTGTCCCTTAACTTCCCTCTAACTTCACTAACTTCCCTTAAACTTCCCCACATGCAAAAGTTCAGTTATTTTAATATCCGTAGTTGTTGATCAATGCGTTGTTCGACGCGTTGATGTCTGAGTCGAATATAGGCCAGTACTGACGGGAGTCTGGATCGTTGGCAAAATAGTTGGCCAGCATGTTGTCCTTCACTGTGGCAGACACGAAGTCGTAGTCGAGTTGTGTCCAGCCTTCGCCAGCAGGAGCTGCTGTCTCACCCTTAGCCAAGCCATAGTACTCCAACTTGCCAGCAGCATTGGTGCGTGTGTAAACCACTGTAGGCACGTCAGCATACTTGCCTGTGCGATCACGCAACGCTCTCATGTCGGTCACGGTCTGTCTTACGGCAGTACCGAGCATATTCCAGCGAATGAGGTCCTGCTTGCGCAACATCTCGCCAGGGAACTCAAGGAGGCGTTCCTTCTGAATGGCCTTCAGCATGTCGGCCTTCGAACTGATGGCGTTGACATAAGCCTCTACGTTTGCAGGGCGGTCGGCTACGGCAAAGGCGCGGTTGCGAACCTCCTTGAGGTAAGGCTTGGCTGCATCAGGACCTTCCAGCTCGTTGGCAATCTCAGCTGCCATCAACAGGATGTCGGCGTAGCGGAGCACGGGCAGGTTCACACCGTCGTCGTTGGAAGTCACCGTACGGGTCATACGTTCATAGTCGTACTTGCCGAAGTTGAAGCTTGGTGCAGAGGCATCGTTGTCACCCAACTTGGCCATTGTGTAGCCGTTGTCGTACTTGTAAGGCACGCAGTTCACGTCGCGGCGCTGGTCAGCATTGTCGTACTCATAGTAGAGTGTAGGAGCAGGAATGTTCTGTCCGCCATAGTTGGTCTTGGTCAAGTGTGGGCTCTTCGACTTGTGGTAAACACCAAAGTGATAGAAGAATCGTCCACGTCCGTCGTTGAATGGAATCTCGAAGACAGACTCTTTGTGTGAGCCTTCGATGGTGATGACGTCAGTAGCGAGGTCGTTCCAGAACTGCTCGTAAGTGGCGTCGAGTGCGAGTCCACTCTCTCTAATGACGAGTTTCAGGTCGTCGTAAGCCTCCTGCAGCAGGGCTGTGCTGGTAAGCTCAGGATCGTTGCTGCGGCGCACCTCATAAGTAGTAGGATTGTCGAGCGATGTAGGACGCTGGCTGTAACCCTCGGCCATGAGGATGAGGCGTGCACGCAGACCCAAGGCAAAAGCCTTGTTCACGCGCTCTGTCGTCTTGGTGCGCTCAGCCTTTCCTGGCCATGGCAGATAGCCTGCAGCCTCTTTCAGGTCGGCAATAATCTGCTTGTAGATGACGTCGCGGTCTGACTTGGGAAGGTAGATGGTGCTCTGCTTCACCGATGTGAATCGGGCTGGCACGTCGCCCCAGGCACGAATGAGGTCATAGTAGTACTGCGCACGCAGGGTGAGCGACTCGCCTAAGAGATAAGCCATGTCGGCATTGCTCTCAGGATTGCCATAGGCACGTATTCCCTCGATGCAGCAGTTGGCAGCCTCAATGCCGTTGAAGAAGCCTGTGAAGGCGTTAGGGTCTTTTCCTGAAGCCATCCAGTTGTTGGCAGAGAAGGCGCTGTAAGTGCAGAGCGAGGTCTTGTTGTCCGACGAAGGCTGCGCCATGTCGAAGTAGCACTCGGCATCGGTATTCATACCATAGTAAGGCATGTAGCGCGCACGGTGAGAATTGGTGGCGGCAAACCAGCTGTAGATGCTGATGACCGTATTCTCGGCAAGCGGGGTGTTAGAGAACACCACCTTGTCGTTGTATTGTGACTCGCTTTCTACGTCTAAATAGTCGTTGCACGACATGAGTGTAGCGCCAGCCAACAGGGCTGTAAATACATATTTTATTTTCATAACGATGTTTCCTTTAAGTGTTTTTTTAGAATGTAAGATTAAGACCGAAGATGAACTGGCGGCTTCTTGGATAAGCCGAGTAGTCTACGCCTGGACAAACCAGCACGTTGCGGCAGCAGTCCACCTCTGGATCCATACCACTGTAACCGGTGATACAGAAAAGATTTGAAGCGGTAAAGTATAGACGCAGGTTCTGAACATAGATTTTCTGCATCCATGTCTTAGGCAGTGTGTAGCCCAAGGTAAGTGTAGAGAGGCGGAGGAATGATCCGTCCTCGATAGCCCAGTCGGTGAGCACAGCCTTTGTTGTGTAAGGCGACCACATAGTGGTGTTCTTGTTCATCTCGGCGAGCTTGGCTGCATCGTTGATGAAGTTGCCGTTCTCGTCTACGTTGGTCCAGCGCTTGCCGCTTGCCATCGTGGTGTTAAGGTTGCGCCAGATACCGCCACGTGTAGAGGTCTGGTCTATCTTGTCAGCATTGTAAACATCGTTGCCGATGCTGTAAGAGAAGTCGGCGTTGAAGTCGAATCCGTAGGCACGTGCACCGATAGAGAATCCACCTATAGCCCATGCGTTGGCATCGCCAATCTCGAACTTGTCGTCATCGTTGATGGTTCCTGAACCGTCCTTGTCGAGGAGTTTCATGGTACCAGGACGTACTGTGCCCACAATACCGCTGGCATCAGCCACACCTTCCTTCAACTTCCACTTTCCTGCGGCAGCATCGTAGCCCTCGAAGTCGTCCACCTCGTAGCGTCCTGTTCCTGCCAGTTTGTAGCCGACGATGGTTCCTACAGGCTTTCCTGGCTTCACTAAGTAGTCGGAGCCAATTTCTGTACTTGCCCAGTAAGAAGGCTTACTGTATGAGTCCATGCTTCCGAGGCTCACGACCTCATTGGTGTTATGACCGAGTGTGAACGAGAAGTTCAGACCGTAGTTCTTGGTGTTGATGGCATCGTAGTTCAATGTCAACTCAAAACCAGAGTTCTTGGTCTCGCCCACGTTCTGGTACTGTGTGTTGTAGCCGCTACCTGTGATCTGCATCTCCATGAGCAGGTCTTTCACGTTGTTCTTGTACACCTCGAACGAACCGTTGAGCTTGTTGTTGAAGAAACCGAAGTCAATACCCAGGTTGAGCGAGTGTGTGGTTTCCCACTTCAGGTCGGGGTTGCTCATTGCGTTACCCGTGGTGAGCCATGAGTTCTGCAGGTGCAGCCAAGAGCTCTCCTTGATAGAATAGGTACGGCTGGTCTGTCCAGAAGGAATGTTGTTGTTACCCGACACACCGTAGCTCAAGCGCAACTTCAGGTTGCTCAGCCAGTCTTGTGTCGACTTCATCCAAGGCTCCTCGATAATGCGCCATCCGGCTGCCACTGATGGGAAGTAGCCCCAGCGGTTGTCCTTAGAGAACTTGCTTGAACCATCGGCACGCAGAGTGGCGGTAAGCAGATAGCGGTCCAAGAAACTGTAGTTGGCACGTCCGAAGAACGACACCATCTTGTCGTCGGGATAGTAGAACTCGTTGGCACGTGTAGGAGTGCCCTGTGCAGAGAGGTGGAAAGCCATGTCGGCATCGTAGAATGAAGGGAATCCTTCGATGCGTGTCGTTGCCAGTGTCTCGCGGCTTACGATACTCTCCTGTCCCACCATGAGGTTCAGGCTGTGAGCCTTGGGCAGAATCTTAGAGAAGTCGTACTGCAGAGTGTTGGAGTTGCGCACGGTGCGGCGGTTCACCTGGGTACGTGTAGTAAGCGGCATGTTCTTGTATTCTGCCAGGGTGTTGTTCTGCGACTCATAGGTAGTAGAGCCGGAGAAGTAACGGAAGTCGTTGTTGTAGATGTCGAGACCTACGTCTGTGCGGAAAGTGAGTTCTGGCAAAATCTTCCATGTGAAAGCTCCGTTCATATTGAAGTTCTCACGAACACGTTTCTTATAGTTGTCGTTGAGGGCTGTGATTGGGTCTTCCAGTCCGTCATCGATGTTGCTCTCATCGAAGAGAAGGCTTCCTGAGCCCGTCAGAGGCGACTGTACCACAGCATGGCGGATACGGCCGAAAGAGCCTGAAGGCACAGAGTTCTGGTCGCCGGTAGCGTCGCTCTGTCCGTCGCCATTCACCTTGGTGCGTGAGTAACGGGTAGAGAACTCGAGCTTGGTCTTCTTGTTGGGCTCATAGTTGAGTTTGAAGTTCAGGTTGCTGCGATAGAAGTCAGAGGTGAGCAGGATGGCTTTCTCCTTCATGTAGTTGTATCCTGCTGTGAAGCGCAACTTCTCCGAACCTCCCGAGATGTTGACATTATGGCTGAACACGTTGCCGGTGCGTCCGTACACCTCGTCCTGCCAGTCGGTAGTCTTCATCGAGTTCATAATGTTGGGTATGTTGTCCCATCCGCCGAGTACCTGCTGGTACTTGCCGGCATTGGCACCAGTAGAGAGGCTCGACAATTCGTACTGCCACTTCAGATAGTCTTCCACTCCCAGCACGTCTACCTTGTCCTCAGCTTTCTTGAAGCCCACATAGGCATTGTAGTTCACAGTCACCTTACCAGCCTTACCACTCTTGGTGGTGACGAGCACGATACCGTTGGAACCACGGCTACCATAGATGGCGGTAGAGGAAGCGTCCTTCAGCACGTCGATGCTCTCGATGTCGCTGGTAGGAATGTCGGAAATGCTACTGACGGGGAAACCGTCTACTATATAAAGAGGTGTGTTGTCGCGTGTGATAGAACCACCACCACGCACGCGGATGATGACCTCGGCGTCGGGGTTGCCCTCAGGCATGGTGACGCGCACACCAGCCAGCTTACCCTGCATGGCCTCTACAGGCGAAGCCACAGGCACCGACACGAGTTCTGTGTTGCCTACCGAAGAAACTGAACCTGTCACGTCCTTGCGCTTTACGGTTCCGTATCCGATAGCCACCACTTCGTTAAGCATGTTGGAATCTTCCTTCAACTGGACAGTCATCTTGCCTTCCTTGGCAATGATCACTTCCTTCTTGTAACCCACATAAGTGATTTCGAGTTGTTTTCCTTTCGGAACAGAGATAGAGTAATTGCCGTCCATATCGGTCACCACTCCCACCGATGTGCCGGGAATCCTTACGCTTGCGCCAATGATAGGTTCACCAGCCTCGTCAGTTACTTGTCCGCTAACGGTGACGCTTTGCGCCAGCACTCCTAACGGGAAAAGAAGCATCAGCAATAGTACTGAACACTTCTTCATAAAAATAATCGCTACTTTTCTCATAGGTTTTTGCTATTAGTTTTTAAATATTTGAAGTAGAATGTCGAGGGCAAAAGTAGCCAAAAAACCCCGACATGAGTGGTAAAAACGTTCCAAATGTTCGGTAAAAACGTTTCAAAGCCCGTTTTTCTGCCTATATTCAGACGGACTGACGCCCATTGCCGCCCTGAAACACTTACCGAAGTAGTTCTGATCGCTGAAACCGCAACGATAGGCGATTTCCTTCACAGGAAGGTCGCTGTGATGCAACAGCGCCACGGCACGGTTCATGCGTGCCTTGTTGATAAACTCCTTGGGCGCCACACCCAACAGGCTCTTCAGTTTGCGGTTCAGTCCCGACTTGCTGACGTTCAGCTTGGCTGCCAGCTCGGTCACACTGAGGTCGGAATTGTCGATGTGCTGTTCCACAAACTCCACCACGCATTGCATGAAGCGCTGGTCTTCCTCGTTCAGGCTCTCCTCGCCTACGCTGCGGCTGTCGGCTTGCAAGGGCTGTTGGCCGTCGGCAACAACCGTTTCCTCAGCAGCCTTTTCTGCCACCTCAACAGCAGTTTTGTCTGCCCCAGCAGCCTTGACAGCCACGACGAGGTGTTTCTCCTTGTCGTATTTCTCCATCAGGTAGAGATACTGCCCCAAGAGTTCCCTCTGCTTGCGGTGGGAGGAGCGAATTGTCCTCGTCACGTACACCACGGTATAGATAAACAACAGCACCAGCAGCACATACAGCACCTTGGCGGTAGTAGTCTGCCAGATGGTTGGTTTCACGAAGATTGTCACCACTTTCACGTTGCCCGCCCATTGTCCTGTGGGCAGTTTCGACTCCACCCGCAACGTGTGCGTACCGGGCGAAAGGTTGAGCAGCGTCACCGTGTGGCTGTTCTCTAAGGTGTTCCATACGCCGCCGTCCAACTGGAATCTATAGCTTATCGACTGGGTGTTGGCATAGTCGATGGCAGCAAACTCAATCTTCACATTGCGCTCTGTCTCATCGAGGCAGATGGTGTCGTGGGCGCTCACCGCCTCCATCATCTCGCCTTCTTCCACCGACACCTTTGTCAGTACGATGCGCGGTGCCTTGGTGCGCTTCGTCAGCCGGTCCATATCCATCAGCACCAGACCGTCCATCAGACCCATGAGCCATTTGCCGCCTTTCCATCTCAGGGGCTGCGCATCCGAGAAAATCAGCTCATCGGTCCATGTGCGGTGGTTGAAATAGAGCGATAGTCCATGTTCCACGTCCACGCCCGTCAAATCGTTGGTGCCCACAAACCACATATATTGTCCATACGCGAAAGCCGACAAGAGGAAGTCCTCCGGCAAATCGCGCCTGTCGAAGTGTCTGAAGTCCACATCTTTGCTGAGCAGCGAAATGCCGGGCTCCACCATGTTCAGTCCGCTGCCCTCGGTGCAGATATAGAGTCTGTTGGCCCTGTCCTCTGCCATAAACATGACGGCAGAGCAACTCAGGCTGCCGTCTCTTCCGCCCTCACGCTCATGCCGGATAAAGCGCAGCGAGGCTGGATTGGCGGCAGTAAGCTTCGTGGCGAAAAGTCCAAGCGTTGTGCCCGCCAGCAGCTCGTCACGATGGCTGATATATATCATTCGCACCCCCAAGTACTTGCCTGTCTTGTCATCATGAGAGAGGACGATGGGCTGACACCTCCAACTCTTTCCCGTACGGGTAAGACAGAACAGTCCATGGTTCAGCGTTGACACCCACAGTCTGCCCCATCGGTCTTTCTGCATTGAGTAAACATGATGTTCTTTCTCCCTACCACGGATTACAAGCGCTATTCGGCTGATGTCGTAGCTGCCGTCGGCACGGGGCGACAGATGCAACAGTCCACCAGGTTTGCATCCCAACCATAGACTGCCGTCCTCGTCTTGCAACATCGTGTACACAGCCGACCGGAAAGGAGTCTTCTCGCCATGCAGTCGGCCGTCGGCTCCAAGAAATCCCAGAAGATTCAGATTGGCGTTGTAGATTCTCACAGAGGCATCGTCGCGCGAACACACCCATATCCGTCCCTCGCGGTCGCGGAAGAGTGCCCTCACCTGACATCCTGGTTGCCTCAACAGCCACGTAGCATAACACGGCTTGCGGTAGCTCATCCTCACGCCCAGAGAGTCCACTGCCCACTCCACTCCGTCGGCTGTCTTCAGCCGTTTCGTTCCCTGACCGGAGAAGCCCCATTTGCGCAGCGCCTTGTTCCAGGAGAGATGGCTGTCATCAAACCGCCCCGTGCGGATATCGAAGACAAAGCAGTAGCCTTCCGCATTACAATATATATAAGGATCACGAATACGAATATCCTTGATGCGGTTCACGCCCATCGAGCATCCATCGCCCGCCTTCGGCTTGAACGACACGAAGCGATAGCCGTCGTATCGGCTCAGTCCGTTCCATGTTGCCACCCAGATCATTCCCTGTCTATCCTGCACGAGACCCGTTGCGTGATGGTGCGCCAGTCCGTCGAGCTCGTTGAGCCTTCTCTCTGTAACGCCCTGCTTCGCCCAAGCCCCGCCGTCCCGAAGGGTCGGCACAGCCTCAGCGACGTGGCTCGACAAACAACAAATCCACATCAAAAAATATCTTATTATTATGTTTTTAGTCATCTGTGCAATGGTAGATTAGTTATATTGTTTGCAAAAGTAAGAAATAATAGTCAGAAAAAGAAATCAAATCCAAAGTTTTTATTTAACTTTGCATAAGATATCCTGCACTCGGCAATCTGAAAGCAAGCTTTCATTGCGCTCGTTGGTGCAATCTTTGCATAAGATATCCTGCACTCGGCAAAACATAAAAAACATAATAACAATGAAAATAGCAGTATTCTGTTCAGCAAACGCCCATATTGACAGCGACTACTTCCGTCTCACAGAGGAGATGGGCAAGTGGATGGCAGAGCAAGGGCACGACTTAGTTTTCGGCGGCTGCAACATCGGCCTGATGAACACCATCGGCAAGGCAGTCAAGGCGCATGGCGGCAGAGCCATAGGCGTAGTTCCCACCATTGTAGAGCGAGGTGGCAAGACTTTTCCCGACCTCGACGTAGAGATTCCTTGCGACAATCTCAGCGACCGCAAAGACCTGCTGCTCTCTCAGAGCGACATCGTCGTGGCGCTCCCTGGCGGCATCGGCACCCTCGACGAAATCTTCACTGTGGCAGCCTCCCACACCATCGGCTATCACAGCAAAAAGGTGATTCTCTACAACATGAAGGGCTTCTGGAACTCCACCATTGCCCTCCTCGACGACATGGCTTCGCAGGGCATGATTCGTGGCAACTGGCACGACTATATCGAAGTGGCAACCTCCCTCAGTGAGTTGCAGCAGATGGTGGAGCGCTGACTAAAATCGTTAAACCACAAATGCAATAGGCTTCAACTGCTTACGAAGCCGCTTTCATTGCTCTACGAAATAGGCTTCATTGACTATCGAAGCCGCTTTCATTTTTCGAGGCTTTTCTATTCAAAGTTTTCAATAGAGGTACTGAGTAGTTAGCGATTTAAATTCAACAACAAAAAAAATAAAATGCGGGATTGAGTGAATTCTTCAATCCCGCATTTTGCTTACAATAAACCTTAATCCCAAGCTGTCCAGGGGTTATAAGGCTTAGCATCGCCCCACACAGTGCCGTCTCCATCTGCCGAACCGCCAGAAGAGGTGTCGGAACCCAACGTGTCCTTCTGGTTGCCATTGCGGTCGACTATGGAGCCGCCATTCAACAGAGGTTCACCTTCTACGCTTTGAACTCTTACGAGAGGTTGTTGATATTTTTTCTTCATGATTGCAATGAATTACTTTTTAACGAATTTCTTGCCCTTAACGATATAAACGCCCTTGGCAAGAGTGGAAAGAGAATTACCAACCTGCTGGCCACTGAGGTTGTAGACTGCGGCAGGAGCAACGGATGCTGACGTAAGCGATGCTCCGTCCACCTGACGAATGGAAGAAACTACGCCATTGCGGTCGACAAGACAGATGCCGATATTGCCCTTAGCAGGTGATGTACTTGATGGCAACCGCTTGAAATAACCACGGAATCCCTTGAGTCCGTACTTCTTGCCTTCAAGACACTTTACGAAAGTATTGTTCTGAATGATATAGTCGCCAGGAGCGATGAAAGCGGAACCCTCTGTAGCATTACCCTGCTGCAGATGCAATGTTCCTGTAAAATAGAAATCATCATAGCTGCACTTCTTGAACTTGTCGTTGAGCTTTTGGTCGTAGTTGCCGGTGAAATATTCGTCTTTTTCATTCTTTTCCATGCGCTGTTTCGCCTGTTCGGCTGTGTATGAGGTGTTGTTGCCGGCATCGTAGTTGAGTTCGATATCCTCGAAAGTATAGACTCCTTTGGCGTTGTCGATGTCTTTCTGCGTCATTCTGACGAGGAGAGGCTCAAACTCATCGAGCGGATCATTGTCGTAGTCGGCGTACTGCAGGAAATAGAAGGTACTGTTGTCGGGCTGTGCATCATTCTTTGCCAAACCACGATAGGCAGCTATCATAAAACCCTCGCCCTCAAAAGCATTGAGTGCTTTCTGATAAATACGGGCGCACTTCACTGTTTTACCATTATCGCGAGCACCAAAAGGCAGCACGAGCGTATTCCAACCTGGCTTAAATGTGCGTTTGAGGAGGACGTCGGCATGGCGCTGGGCTACGACCTCATAGTCGGTAGCATTCTCGTCGAGAGTCTTGGTGAGAAGATACATAAATGCGTTCTTTCCCTTATCTTCTCCGCCCACGTTGATGTTATCGCGATAGACCTTGTAATTAGTCTCAGCTTCACCCTCAAATACAACTTGCACCTTGTTGGGATCCATGTTGAGGAAGATGCCATGAGTGCCATCATAACTCCGCGCATCAATCTGTGTACCACTATGCACGATAACCTCTTTCACCGCAGTATTGTCGGCAAAGGCGCCGTCGCCGATGAAAGTGATTCCTGAGTGAATGTCGATGGTCTGCAGTCCGTCGTGGCAGTTGCGGAAAGTTTCGCGCTCGATGCGAGTAACGTTCTTGGTGAGAGTATTGAAATCGGCATCGGTGAGTTTGAAACAGTTCAAGAATGCACCCTCACCTATGGTTTTCAAGTTGTTAAAGTTCTTGCCTGCAAAGACTCCTGTCAGATTCTGGTTGTTGGCGAATGCGTACATCTGTATCTCTGTTATCTTGGTAGCATCGGCAAAAGTGACGTTCTTCAGGTTGCAGTCCTGAAACGCCACCTCGTTGATTACCGTCACGTTGGCAGGAATGGTGAGGTCGGTAAGTTTGAGACAGCCGAAGAAGACACCGTAGCCTAAAGCTCCCATATAATCAGTCTGCACACCGTTGAAATCGAGCTTGCGGCTGACACCAGTCAGTTTGTCGTTCTGAGGCAGGGTGAGCTTGGTGATTCCACATCCCTGAAAGGTTCTGTTCGCTATGCTGATGATGCGTGAGGGCAAGACTCCATTGTTAGCGAGATCCATGTTGCCGCAACCAAAGAAAGCCTCCTCTTTGAGCACCAGTTCCTTTTCTGAAGTGCCTGCCTCGAACTTCAAGGTCTTCAGGGCACTACAATCCTTAAAAGCCTCTTCTTGGATAATGGTGACAGAGGCAGGGATAGTAATTTCGGTAAGAGCGCAGTTATTGAACGCCCACTTTCCTATCTCGGTCATGTTGCTGAGGTTTACTTGCTGCAGATTCTTACAGTCCCGGAAGATGTTGTCGGGCACTTTCTTGCCTGTCGTCGTGAAAGTGGCTTCAGAAAGATTGAGCGATTTCAGACTGCCTTTTTCCGTAGTGCCTCCCGCCATCTGCTGCAGCGTAATGATGTCTGCATCATTAAGATAGCCGTTCACGCTAAGTTGCGTAACTTTCATGGCGTTGTCTCCAAGAAGTGTGGCAAGACTGCCTTCAGTACTGACTCCAGAAGTGACGGTTTCTGTGGCGTCATTAATGTGATAGGTTACTTGTAGCGAGGCAGCATGCACAAAAACAGAAAGCATGCTAACCATACAGAAAAGTAACAATTTGTAAATACTCCTATTCATAAGCATAGTTCTTTTAATTATACAATTAAGTTATTAAATTTTCGCTTGCAAAATTACACTTTTTATCATTACGTTTTTCGGCTGTGAGAAAAAAAGTGGATTCACGAAGCAACAGAAAGAGCACAAGTAACTGATTATCTATTGTTTACCGATTTTCTTCGTTTTGAAAAATATAAAGACAACAGGGGCATTCCATCTTGATGAAACGCCCCCTTGTACCTGATTTATTGAACTTTCTCAGTGCGGAAGTTAGAGAAGTTATCTTAACTTCCCCATTTGAGAAAGTTGTTTTTACTTTTTTACCTTTTTACTTTTTTACCTTTAAATATTACTTTTTTACCTTAAAGTTTCCCTTGTTGGTTCGTACGATGTAAATGCCACCAGCATTCATATCACTGTGTGCAGGATTTTTGAGAAATTATCATTTCTGAAAAATCAGTTACCATAAACATTAAATGAACTATTCAGTTCTCAGATATTTATAAGATCCTGATTTTTTTCCCATTACATAAATAAACACCAGCTTTATGTGGCCGTTCGATCTTTATACCTGAAAGTGTGAACCACTCGTGGGAAAGACCATCAGCATATACTTCAGGATGTTTTATGCCCGTAGATATATCATCAACAGACATTACTGGCTGCGAGGGAACCGACATGTCAACGATAAAACGAAAGGTTCTTCCTTCTTGTAGCGTCACACCGTCAGCCACATACACATTGCCATCACTATGCCCATTCACTGCCTTATGCCCTATGAGAAACACATCACTCCTGGAAGAGATGCGGTATTCACCTGTAGGATTCAATTCAACACCCCATCCTGCCTGTCCGAAAAATTTAAAGTCAACATTATTTACATTCAGTTGACGACCTGCAGTAAGTGTCAGTTGGTATCTCTTGTTGCCCACGGGTGCCATACATGTAGCATGGTCGGTATCAGTCCACCAGCTCTGATTGCTTATGATACTATAATACGGTTTATGCAATCCATCACTGCCAATAGCCCATAAGGCACCGGTGCCATCTGCATTAAGACTCAATGGATTCCCATTCTCATGAGAGGCGTATATACGAAAACTCTTCGTTGCGGGGACAAACTTGATGTTATAATAACCACTGAGAGCCGTAAACTTGAAACGACCATTTCCTAACTTGATGAAAAAATCAGGATCTTCATAGAAGTCAGGTGAACTGAAGGCATCATCGCCTACAGCAGTGTATGTTTTGCCCTTTTCAAGATAGGTATTGATAGAAAAACTATTTCGGTTATCTGACGGAATCATCTCCATACCACCAAAGGTCACGGCATTTTGTTCTGTATCTCCCAAAAGGACAGAAACAACACTTTTGGCAGGTATATCTACGTTCACATATTCGCTATTCGAAGCAAGGTTGATATGCTTTTCGACCGATGTCTTATTACTAATGACAAAAGCTGTGGTGCCATCCGAGTTTCTTAGTGCGACATAATTGAAGTCCCAGTCATCTCTTGGTACACCATTCTCTATATAGTCACATCTTACCGCACCAGGTCGGATGACAGAAGAAAGATGGCAAATGATATAATAATCGCGATTGTAGCGTACCGTAGAAAGCGCATAACTACTTGGATCTATTTCCATATTGCCATACACAGTACTATTAGATAAGGTGGTAGGATGACCATTATAGTCGAGAAGCAGGTTCCATGCTATAAATGCACTACTCTGGTTTTGCAACGCACGCAAACCCGACCAGTTGAATTCTCCGCATAGCTTGTCTTTTAGATTACGTCCATCGTTCCACGAGCCTATACTTGTCTCAGTATAGATTGACTTCAGACCCGTGTTATTATAAAACGTAGCCATGGCTGTAGGGTCACCCCCATAGTTATGAAAAGCGGCACCTTCCACAAGATCGTCACCAAGAAACGATGATGACCGCAAGGACTTTGCTACCTGTTCGGCATATTGTTCGTTATCAAAATTGTGGTCAAAAAGATATATCTTGGTACTCAGTCCTGCATTGTGAAAGGCTGTGGCAAGAACCTTAACAAAAGCTATTTCCTCTTCAACATCCATGAGCATAGCTCCTCCTTCGTTGTTTCCGTTTCCAGGTTCATTTTGTGGAGTCACCGCATGGATTGTTATTCCGTTGTCTTTCATCGCTTTCAGAAACCTTACGAAATAGTCCGCATAGTCCGAATAACAAGTTTTATTCAGATGTCCGCCTACATAGTTCTCATACGGAACATCCCCATTTTTCTGACTCACCTTCATCCATTTAGGAGCAGTCCATGGTGCGGCAATGATTTTCAGCTTGGGGTTGATGACTTGCACTTCTTTTAGAATGGGAATCACATACGCAATTTCTTCACTTTGAAGGGCAAAATTTTCTATGCCTTTTACATCGCAAAGAGTATAGCGTGAAAGAGAAAAGTCACTACATCCTATGCTTATGCGCACATAACTCGCACCATAACCCTGGCGCTCTGAAAATATTTTCTTAAGAAGTGCAACACGTTCTCCTACACTCATTCGCATAAGATTGTAACACGTCCCTCCGGTAAGAGCGAAGCCAAAACCATCTACCGTCTGATATTGACGGTCTGTATTGATACGCACATAGTTGGATGCAGGACTACCTTTTGTGGTTTTCAGTATTGTCTCTGACAAGAGTTTACTGTTGTTTTCCGTAGTGATCATCACACGGGCTTTTTGCGCTATGACTTGTAAAGAAGTTATTAGCAATAAACCTACAAGGAAAAAGTTTTTTGCAAAAAGAATTCGTCTCTTCATATTTTTAATTATTTGACCACATACTGGACTCATGTCACTGATCTGGTTATCACGAGGGTGCGTCACAGACTTATGACACACCCTCATTTTTATTATTTTATGTTATTTCACTAAAATCTTCTTTCCGTTATGTATGTACACTCCCTTTGGCAATGAGCCTGCACCATCGTTCATACGCTGACCTTGCAAGTTGTACCACGCATGATTATCCTGTTTGTGGGTCTCTATGCTATTTATTCCGCTAGAAGAACCATTCTTGTAGAAATACAGATTGTCGAGATAGAAGGTCTCTCCTTTACCGTTATCAAACTTGAACTGGAAGATCCTGGAAGCGTTGAGTCCAACAAAATCACTCATAGGGATATCTATGCTATTCCATTGATTAGCTATGAGATTAATAGGTCTTTTCAATTGGTCGTTGACACTCCCATCGTTGTTACGACATATTGGGTATACATTGATCGTAAAAGAAGATAGAGGATAGATATCCAAATGGAGATATTCCATATCTGTTGCGTCTATCTCAGGACCACCAAACTCAATTCCGACATAATTAAAGTTGGAACACTTGAGTGTATTGTTGCCGTCAAGGCTGACACTCTGTGTAGCTGTCTTTTGTTGCCAAGAGCCAATAAACATATGCGGAACAAGCGAAGTGTAAGTATCACTATAAACCGATTTCACATTGTCAGTTGTGTGATGAGGGATAGGAGCAGCAGTAACTTCTGGTATAGGATGATCTGTCCCAGACTGTCCTTTAAATCCACCAATAGTTACCACGGCACGTTCTGGATGACTGGTGACACATGTTGCACTTTGGTCAAATGTGTCATCGTATGCGAAGGCATAGGTATAACCGTCGTAACTGATGTCTTTCTGATGGAAGAATTTCACATAAGGGTTATATACATCGGTGTTGAAGAAGCTTCCTGTATCTCCCCAATCCTGCAGTTCGCCATCTGCAAGATTTGTTCTTATCACTCCACGATTCATCGCTCCACAGAACATGGCTTGTACTGGAAGATCTGCACTGTTGCCATTGAATTTTGCAAACTCTCCTGCACCTTCTATCACATCAATGGAGGTAGGCTTGCCTACAATGGCCGTCTGCCCTTGACGAGGTCCTGACTCACTTTTTAAGACGAAGTTGTTGCCATTCACACGTCCACGCCAAACACCTAATTGGTTGCCCATGTTTACGTGTATGTCTTTAGTGCGAAACTCGCTCCAGATACGGTTGATGTAGCCATCGAAATATCCAGTATTCTTCACCTCTGCCACTTTAGATGGTTGCATAATAATACCTCCCAATTGATCATGGGTTATATTGTTCTTCAGACAGTTAGAGAAGATATTACCTCCGTTTTGTGTCTTCCAGCGATTGATAATCTCCTCATAGGTATTCACCTCTCCACGCTTGGTGTATGGATTATTGGCACCTGCCGAAGCATTTCCATATAGTTCCAATCCCATGGGATATTGGAATGCATCAACACGTGAGGTATTGATAAACATCACACCATACCTATCATAAGTAAATTCAATAAGTTCCCATCGCAGATCGATATTCGGGTCGGAAGGGTTTTGCATGTCAGCTCCTGCATACCCACCATTATTATCGTTTACGTGTAGGTAAAGCGGTGAATTGAAACCAAAAAACATACGGCAAGCATGGGTTTTATCTACGTAAATGGTTTTGTTTTTTATCTGATTCAGCGGCGTAAACACATTGGCATAACCTCTATCTCCGTTGAACTTATGCAGAGTGTTTGTATTGACAGTAAGGGCCCTGAGTGCAGCATCACTTGCATTGTTGGCTATGAGGTCATAATAAATAGGAGCATCATCACTCACTTTCTTACCAATGATAGCCACATATACCTTGTCATCAGGAAAAACAGAATTGTTCACTATCTCAATAGGAATTTTTTGTGCATGGACTTTCAGAATTGCCACGCAGAATAACGTTAAAAACAATAAAACACGATTTTTTTTCATAATAGTTAATTTTGAATTATTAGTACTCAATTTTCGCAAATGGGGAAGTTAAAGAATTTAAAGAAGTTAGAGAAGTTAAAGCCAAATGCTTTACAGCTAAATTTTCAACCAAAAAGGCTGTTGGCTATAACTTCTAACGACCGAAGGGAGTGATAACTTCTTTAACTTCCATAACTTCCGAACTTGCTAAAGTTCAATTATTAGATTATAGAATATAGCAATGTTACAGCTCGACCCGTATCTTTTTAGCAATGGAATCTATTTTCATGATGTAGATACCTGACTTCATTTTATCCAAAGACATGGAATATTTGGCAGAATCTATTGTCTCGCAACGTATCAGTCTTCCGCTTACATCATAGATAGTCAATTCTTTGCCTTTTGCACCTGTCACGATGATGGTATTGCCCTCTTTTCTGAGGTTCATCCCAGAGAGACTTTCGGTGTTTGCGATGCCAGAATAGACTGACGGACTAACGAATTTCCACTGTTGCGTATTGATGCCATTGTTGTCATATAGCTTTATCCACTCGCCATTGTCCTTGCTCGAGCTCGGTATCTCTATCACTTTACCACTAAGACGTGAAACAAATTGATAATAACCATCACCCTTTTCGACAACGATGAACTGTTGATTCCTGTTGCCGTTATATTCATAGAGTTGCACCTGGGCGCCATTGTCTTTCGACCAATCGGCTACATCCATACCTTGCCTTTTGTTGACTGAAGTACATATAGAATAAACACCTTTTTCACCACCAATCTCTGTCAATGTCCATATCTGCGTTGCATCTATGTACTCATCATCATATTGAACGATGGCTGTTTTATTGTCTGTGTTGTTGTTGTCCAAATCAAGAAACTTACCACTGTTGCGGTTTTGCAACTTATAGTCACCTGACAGTCCACTCTTTCCGTATGCCTCAACCTTCAACGAAGACATCTTATCATTCCATTCTTCACCAACGAAACTCTCAGAGGCTGTGTATGACTTACTTTTGCCATTGAAATTGTCATCCTCATAGATTGTAACCTTGAAACCAGGAGTGACCTTCAAAGAACTCATATCATTGTCCTTCAGATTGTAAAGCCCCATTCGACTGAGGTTATATTGGCCTTCAGAAAGGGTCACAGCTTTACCCTTATAGCTTGCATCGGTATACAATGTAACTGCAGAAGCCTCGTCGTATCGGTTCTCAACCACGGCCCACTGTTGTGTGTGGGAGCCATTGTTGTCGTAGATTTTTATCCATTCACCATTTCCTTTGCTTGATTGTGGAATCTCTACCACTTTACCACTGTTACGAGCTACAAGTTGATAATAGCCTTCACCACAGTCGTAGAGAATAAACTGTTGATGAGGATTACCCAAATAGTCGTATAGTTGCACCTGAGCTCCGTTATCTTTAGAAAAATCAACGACATCCATACCTCGGTTCTTATTACAATAGGAGCAGATGGAGTAGACACCCTTACCATTCATCACCTCTGTAAATGTCCACGTCTGAGAGGCATCTACACCCTCGTCATCAAACTGGACGATTGCGGTATTGTTATCAGTCTTGTTATTATCCAAGTCAAGATACTTACCACTGTTGCGGTTCATGATTTTGAAGTTACCCGATAGACCGCTCTTACCATTTGGTTCGATCTTTATTGATGATACTTGCTTGTTCCACTCAGAACCCATATTAGCAGTAGAAGCTGTGTAAGATTTGCTCTTCCCGCCGAATCCATCATTCTCATAGACAACGACTTTGAAACCACTCTTCACCTTCAACGACGATATATCATCGTTTGTTATCCCATATGACTGTAATGAGGACAGCAAAAACTCTCCTTCTGGTAAGTCCACAGCCTTACCTTTGTAGTCGATATCAGAATAAAATGTTGCCACAGGATTATCGGCGTGTTTCGATGGAGGTTGTATCCCAATGAGCACATCTTGATTCATGGAATAGCCGTCTTTTGAACTACTTGCACCCATGCCACTATTGTCGTTAGGGTTCAAAACGGATAGTTTGAAGTAGCCGTTGCACATTCCTCCCCATCCCCAATTGATATGAAAAAGACCGTTTCCATCATATCCATCACATACAAATGCATGTGCTCCACCACTTGATGTGCCTGCATAGAGGACCGGCCGGCGCTCTGCCAATTCTCGATATATCAAACTTTCCCATGCTTCGTTACTATAATTGTTGCGAAAAAGATGTTGAATATTTCCATCGTAACCGAAGTTGTTCTTTAAGGCATTCTCCACTTCTGTAAAACTTGATCCAGTTCCATCAGGTCCATAGCCAGACTTAATGGCCTGCCCTACATATTGCATAAGTACAGCGACAGCAGTTGCCGAATGATCTGATTGACCATCACGATAACTGTTATTCATGCTTTTCCAATCGAAGACAACAGGTGTTAGTTCGTTTTCCGTGTATCTCCTATTATTATATGTAAACGAATGCTCTGAAATATTAGTGGTAGCAGATTTAGGCCATTGATGATAATACATCACTTGTGCAGCAGCTGTACATACGCAACCTGTGTAGCATCTGCGCCCTTCAACTAACGGACAGCGATCATAATAAGGACTACCTTGATTCCAGGTGCAAGATAGAAGGGGAGAGATAGCGCTATTGGCTTCACGTAGTCCATTATCATATAATGTGGTACTTGACGGTTTGACAGACGATGTGGATTCCAACGCACCTATCACATGGGCATAATAACGAAGCCATTCGCGCATATTATCTGGTATTTCATCTGCATTAAAACGACCTTTATCCGAGTAAGCAAGGATCTCCGCTGTTCGGTCATCTCCCGAAACAATAACAAAACCGTTATCATCATTGGTATTAAATACATAATACGGCATTGCTTGTGCTTTAGTCTTGCCTCTCACTTTAAAAAGGTTTTTTACATCTTCAGCTATAGTCTTACCATGCTTACTTGCAAAGTTTACTGCTTTCTTTCGCGCAGTACTCTGTGTTATAGGCTCTGCCCAAAGCAATGTAGCAACGAAGAGTAATAAAATGGTTAATAAGTTTTTAAATCTCATAAGTCTTTAGTTTTATTAAACAATTATAAGTGTCTTTATTAGCATCAAAATCTAATTTTGAATATTTCTTGAGCTACCTTTATCACATAAATTCCTGAAGGTTGGCCATAGATGGATATTGAGTCTACGTTCGATAGAACCCTCTCGCAACGTATCAGTCTTCCGCTTACATCATAGATAGTCAATTCTTTGCCTTTTGCACCTGTCACGATGATGGTATTGCCCTCTTTTCTGAGGTTCATCCCAGAGAGACTTTCGGTGTTTGCGATGCCAGAATAGACTGACGGACTAACGAATTTCCACTGTTGCGTATTGATGCCATTGTTGTCATATAGCTTTATCCACTCGCCATTGTCCTTGCTCGAGCTCGGTATCTCTATCACTTTACCACTAAGACGTGAAACAAATTGATAATAACCATCACCCTTTTCGACAACGATGAACTGTTGATTCCTGTTGCCGTTATATTCATAGAGTTGCACCTGGGCGCCATTGTCTTTCGACCAATCGGCTACATCCATACCTTGCCTTTTGTTGACTGAAGTACATATAGAATAAACACCTTTTTCACCACCAATCTCTGTCAATGTCCATATCTGCGTTGCATCTATGTACTCATCATCATATTGAACGATGGCTGTTTTATTGTCTGTGTTGTTGTTGTCCAAATCAAGAAACTTACCACTGTTGCGGTTTTGCAACTTATAGTCACCTGACAGTCCACTCTTTCCGTATGCCTCAACCTTCAACGAAGACATCTTATCATTCCATTCTTCACCAACGAAACTCTCAGAGGCTGTGTATGACTTACTTTTGCCATTGAAATTGTCATCCTCATAGATTGTAACCTTGAAACCAGGAGTGACCTTCAAAGAACTCATATCATTGTCCTTCAGATTGTAAAGCCCCATTCGACTGAGGTTATATTGGCCTTCAGAAAGGGTCACAGCTTTACCCTTATAGCTTGCATCGGTATACAATGTAACTGCAGAAGCCTCGTCGTATCGGTTCTCAACCACGGCCCACTGTTGTGTGTGGGAGCCATTGTTGTCGTAGATTTTTATCCATTCACCATTTCCTTTGCTTGATTGTGGAATCTCTACCACTTTACCACTGTTACGAGCTACAAGTTGATAATAGCCTTCACCACAGTCGTAGAGAATAAACTGTTGATGAGGATTACCCAAATAGTCGTATAGTTGCACCTGAGCTCCGTTATCTTTAGAAAAATCAACGACATCCATACCTCGGTTCTTATTACAATAGGAGCAGATGGAGTAGACACCCTTACCATTCATCACCTCTGTAAATGTCCACGTCTGAGAGGCATCTACACCCTCGTCATCAAACTGGACGATTGCGGTATTGTTATCAGTCTTGTTATTATCCAAGTCAAGATACTTACCACTGTTGCGGTTCATGATTTTGAAGTTACCCGACAGACCGCTCTTGCCATTTGGTTCGATTCGCACCGAACAAGCCTTATCGTTCCAATCCCCACCAACAAAAGAAGCGTCTGTTGTCCAACTCTTTGAATTACCAGTGAAATCAGCATTCTCATAGAGTGTAATCTTGAAGCCTTTTGTGACCTTCAACGATGATATATCCTTAGCACTAATGCCATACATGGCGAGATCTGCCTGAGTGTAGCTACCCTCGCCCAATGATTTTGAATAACCACGATAGTCGGAATCTGCATAAAGAATTGCTATATTGTCATCGCACTTTTTTGTACCAAACACACGTAGCATCCTCGTTGCCCACTGATTAAGATTCCATGTTTCATCGTTATAAAGCCAAATAAAACCTCCGCTCACTCCATTATTTTTCTTCCATGACTCCATCTGAGCTACGCATGCATCTACACCACCTTCTTGGTAATTCATTCTTCCTGCATGGACAGCTCTGTTACCTAAATGCCAGTCGGATGGATTGTTTCCTGCTCCGCCATCATAACACTGTATAAGTACCCTATCACATCTATCGCCCAACTGAGAAACAAGATTTTCCCAAAAACTACGGTTCGTATATGGCGCGATAGTTGTTTTATACCCCAATTCATACATCATCTGGTGGAATTTAACAGCCGTTGCGACATCGTAGCAATGCTCATCATCGTTGTTTACAGCATCAATCTCTGGAATGGCATTTTTAAGCGCTTTAAAATTCTTATACAAGATGGTACCACTTCCTACACCATGACTATTAATAAGTTCCTTGATGCGACGAAAAGACTCGTTACCCCAACCACCTATACATATTTCTATTCTACTTATGGTTGTTGGTGCCTGTTTTAGTTTTTTTATGTCAGAGACATAGTTGGGTTGCGTGTTACCAAACACATACTTTCCATCTTTGCATACCGTCTCGCCATCTGTAGTCAGTGTACCATCGGGCTCAACGTTGATATTGAAGAGAATGATGTATGTGAAACCAGAATTGCGTAATTTCTCGATGGTACCGGGACGTTCACGTCGGATATGTCCACCTACATACACGCCAGTGGATTGGGCAATAGTTTTGCTCACTCCCGAAAATACGAGAATGAGCAATAAAAACAGAGTTTGTTTCAATGTATTCATGCTTTGTACTTTTTGGAAAAACGTGAAATAAAGTTGTTAGTCATTCCAAATGAATCCATCATCGCCGGTGTCCGGTTCGCCACCTTCGCCGGCAATATTTTCATCAGGATCGACTTTGTCGTAATCATAAAGCGATGCTGATTGTAATAAAGCATCATCATTATATGTTTTTATAATAATGATTTTCGGTTTTATATATTCCTTTTTCATTGTTGCTTTTTTTTATTTGACTACATATTTTTTTCCATTCACGACATAAATGCCCTTTGGCAGATTATTCAGATCGGCGGCATTGTTTTTCACAAGCACTCCGCTGATGCTATAAACTTTGCCAGAAGTGTCTCTATTCAAGTCATCTTCCTTTACTGTTTCTATAGGAGTGATACTACTATCATCAAACAAACTTAAAGAAAGTTCATGAGCATTCGTGGTACTATTATTACGATGAAACCACCCACTGAACCCACGGATACCGTATGTTTTACCTTCTGTATAGGGATAGAGTTTCATCGTGCCGTTTTTGGACTGAAAGAAATAATCATTGGTTGTTATTCCAACTTTTGAATCCCCCACAGTGCCCGTGCACTGAACAAGAGAACCTCTAAGCACATATTCATCATAGGATGCCTTATCTTTAAATGGTATCGCCTCAGTATTCACTTGACCATCAAAATCCTTTACCTGACCTAACATTTCCTTAGCAGAATATGTTTTTACAAGCGTCCATTCCCCATCATTTCCACTTGCTCCATTTGCAGACCAGCGGTAGTTCAAATCAACATTTCTAAACGTATAAATACCATCGTTTGCAATATCTTTTTCTCTCATCTTAACAAGGAATGTCTCACATAAATCAAGCGGATAAGCATCAAAATCGGTATAATGGAGAAACATGAAAGTCTTACCCTCTTTCCAATAGCCGCGGTATACACCCATTGTGAAATTATTACTATTAGCCTCGCTATCATTATTGGTAAGCCCATTCACTATGATGCGTGCATTGTGAGCCTGTTTGGTTTTATAATCGTCACCCCACAAACTACAATATCTGTAATTCACTCCAAAAGGCAGACAAATGGTGTTCCAACCCTTCTTAAGTGTTCTGTGCAATCTTACTATCGCATGTTGCTGCGGCACATTAATATATTCTGGATGATTACTATATAGGTCTTTTGTGAGAAGACGCTGAAACTCAGAATTATCATTCATATAGGTCAAAAAACCAGTTGTCTCATCAGGTTTCTCATTTTCATACCAGCTGTCTGCATCATTAGCAAAGATTACAGTTGTCATATTTGGTTCCAGCCCATCAAACACTCTTTTATTTGTAATAGTTACATATTTGTCCGTTTCCCCGCATAGACACAAAGGAGCCGTCTTACGGTTCACTGTGATAGTTTTCAACTTTATTACAGCATCACCAGTAGAGGCAAATGCACCATCTCCTATTTCAGTAAACTGTGCAGGAATATTCAAATCGGTAAAAGAACAAACATGTTTATTCGGATCCGTTCCATCATGTCCATCTTGTCCGTTGCAGCCAAAAAACAGATAAGCAGGAATCTTCGTTCCCTTATTGTTTGCATAATTCTGTAACACATCATTAACAAATTTGTTGGTCATGGATCGACAGTCACCAAATACACCAGTTTCAAGATAGGTTATATTAGCATTATTCATGTTTTCAAAGGCATTCAACTGTTTGCAGCGCATAAATGCATTTTTATATATTTTAAGTTCTTTCTTATCCTGAGTTATATTATCCAGAGTTATCGTTGCCAGTTCATCACATTGTCTGAATGCTTCAGAACCAATCTCCAAGCAGCCATTTCCGTGAATATTCAGTCCGGTAACTTTCAGTCGATTATAAAAAGCCTGATATCCTATTTTCGTTACTGTGCTGGGTATCTCAATAGCCATATTATTGTCTGCTCCGTCAGAGAAATATTTACGATTTCCTTCATCTGCGTAAAAAGCATTGTCTTTTATCTCTTTAACATCCTTTATCAATCGGTTTATATATTTGGTACTCAAGCCATAACAATTGGAAAACATAAATTTTCCAACTCTATCCAGCAAGAATTTATCCTTTACCACATCATCTGTTATATCTACGGAGTCACCCTTCTCTTCGCTCCATATAGTTATTCTTTTCAGATTCCCAGCATTAGCGAAATACATATTACAATCTTTATCCCCATTTCCTACTTTCATACCACCTTTAGGCAATTCCAACTCTTCAAGTTTAAACATATCCACGAAATAGCCATCATTAGTATATGTATCACGTATATAATCGCGCAATCCGAGATATTTGATGTGAGTATGTATCTCCTTCCACGCTGTTTTATATTCAGCTCCCTCCATTATACCTTTTCCATTCTCATTGGCAAATTCAATACCCCAAATTTTATCCAGATCTACCTCATTCTTGGCGTTGTTGGGCAATTTATATTCTTTACTACCATCCTTTACAGGCTTTCCAGCAATAAGATCTCCCAGTCCGTTAACATAAACTTTATTCTGATTATCATAGCTTACCTTAATATAATTAGACCAATCTTCCAACTCATTCTTATCATTGTAAAGCCGGATTTTGAAGTAATAATCGGCCGCTGAAGCCTGTATCAAGCACAAAGCGAGCAAGATCATTGATAAAAGTATATTTTTTTTCATATCCATAATTCCGCAACACTATTATTAATTAAACTTTTAAAAGACCTTAGCAACAAAAAGTTGCCCAGGATTATGTCATGTCAGAAATTTCACTTATCTTAGTGTTGCATTTAAAAAACAAATAAAACTCTGAATGACATTGCAAAAATTCAAATAAAATCTGAGAAACTCACTCCTTTCTTTTTAGTTATTATTTATTGAAGTTTCGCAAGTTTTGCCCCACACGCCCTGAAGGGGCAGAAGCTCTTAGCCCGTACTTAAACCACTTGCGAAACTTGAGTTATTTAAATTTGTACGCAAAGTTATAATGTATGTATGTGTTGTTATTCCTAATCTGTGCCAATGATGTTCTGAAAGAACTAAAGCTACGATATATTTTTACGCGTTCATCTTTTATAACGACGGCCATAGACAAGTGACTTTTTGGGTGTTACCAATCTGATAAGTTACTTCCAGCGTATTGGCAGCATGCACAAAAACAGAAAGCATGCTAACCATACAGAAAAGTAACAATTTGTAAATACTCCTATTCATAAGCATAGTTCTTTTAATTATACAATTAAGTTATTAAATTTTCGCTTGCAAAATTACACTTTTTATCATTACGTTTTTCGGCTGTGAGAAAAAAAGTGGATTCACGAAGCAACAGAAAGAGCACAAGTAACTGATTATCTATTGTTTACCGATTTTCTTCGTTTTGAAAAATATAAAGACAACAGGGGCATTCCATCTTGATGAAACGCCCCCTTGTACCTGATTTATTGAACTTTCTCAGTGCGGAAGTTAGAGAAGTTATCTTAACTTCCCCATTTGAGAAAGTTGTTTTTACTTTTTTACCTTTAAATATTACTTTTTCACCTTAAAGTTTCCTTGGTTGGTTCGTACGATGTAAATGCCACCAGCATTCATATCACTGACACGGCGGCCAGTGAGGTCGTAGATGCCGAGCACCTTGGCTTGCTGCTTCTTATCTGCAGTAGAAGCCTGGATACCAGTAGTAATCTTCTTGTAGAAGAAGACACCGTCGAGATTCACCTCTACACCGTTGGTTCCGCCAGCAAGGACACTCAGGATGTTATTTTTGTAAGAACTATTACCCCAGAAGGCAGGAGTGCCATATTTCTTGATTTCTGTCATTGGAATATCGAAGCTGTACCATTCACCGTTGCGATAGAAATCGCCAAGTACTGCATATTTCTTATCTCCATCTTCGAAAGGAGCAGCGCCAATGGTGAAGTGAGCATTCTCGCCAATGACGATGGCATAAGGAGCGCTCTTGCTGATCTCATTGGTTGTCTTCATTGAGAAGTGGAGCCAGTAACTGTCGTCTATCATGCTCATATCGGTGGCTGCTGCAGGAGCATAGCCGGCGCCCGACCAACCTTTTCCGCCAGCAACCTTCACGCAGGAGTATTCCTCGTTGTAGCCGAAGCTGTTGGTGCCTGTGGGTGTAGCGCCTGTCATGGTGCCCTCCCAGAGGTTGAAGTTATAGCGACTATTGTCGACATTGTAGTCGGCCTTTACCTTGCCTGCGTCCTTTACTTGATTGGCAAAGGTGCTGCCAGTGGCGATGAGCACGTAGTCGGAACCCGATGCAATGTCGAAAGTCGACTGGTTTTCGGCGTTGAGCGACTTGGATCCAAATTCTCCGAGCGTAGCGTCGACATCAGGAGTCTCGCTGCCACCCTGCTTCTTATAGAAGAACACATTGTCGAAGGTAAGTTTTGTGCCTGCATTTCCACCACTGAGCGCGCTGATAGCATTCTCTCTATAGGCAGCAGCACCACCGTCCTTGTCGGGGAACACAGTTCCTGCCATCTTCTTGAGCTTGCTGAAAGGAATGTCGAAACTGTACCATTCGCCATCGCGTTTGTAGTCGCCCAAAATCATGCCCTCCACAGGGTTGTTGCCGATAGTGAAGCTGGCCTCACCTACACGAATCGCATGAGAAGCATGCAAGAGAGCATCGTCGCCCTTCATCGAGAAATGGAGATAGTAGCTGTCGTCGAGCATGGAGAGGTCTTTCAATCCGTGAAAGCCCAATCCTGACCATCCTTTTTGGGTAACGGTAAAAACAGAGTAATCCTCGTTGAGTCCGAAGGAATTGACACCTGTTCCAATGCTTGGCGCATAGGTGTTCTCCCAAATATAGAGGTGCTGCTTGGTGTTGTCTACCGAATAGTCGGCTTTGATTTTCTCACCCATCTGCTGCATTACACCGGTGGAAGCGCTGATAATGACGTAGTCGGAACCTTTAGAGAAGTCGAAGACCGACTTACCTGCAGCATCAAGCGACTTGTAGCCATATTCTCCTAACTTGGTGGTTGTGTCCTCGAAATGAGTGTCCTCTTTCATATTATCGACGGTTTTTCCGTTGATGGTGTAGCACTCCTGTCCCTCCTTCTGGTAAAGGCGAATATAGTCTACATACATCTTCTTCTCGCCAGAACTGAGGGCAGTAACGGCTGCAGCATTGTTCACGCCAGTGAAGTTGCCACCTATCGCCAAGTTGACGAGCATATAGAACTGCTTGTTGAAATAGTTGCCTGGCGATGTATTCAGACTTCTGTCGCTGATGTCCATGCTATAATAAGGTTTAGCAGCGTCGTCGAGATACATGTTGATGACATCGGGCGTCCACTCCAATACAAACTTGTGGAACTTGCCGTCTTGCAGGCTCGTAGGTGAGGTAGTGAACTTGCAATAGTTGGGATAGCCTCCATTCTGATAAACACCCCAGTGGCAGGCGCCGCTATAGTATTTCTCCTGAGTGCCGTTCTTGATTCCGTCAAAATGTCCCATCTCCAAAACGTCGATTTCACCGCACGAAGGCCATGTTCCCGTGTTGCCAAGCAGCCAGAAGGCTGGCCACAAACCATTGGCAGTCTTAGGGATCATGATGCGTGTTTCCAACTTACCATATTTGAACGACACCTTGTCCTTGGTGAAGAGTCGTGCAGAAGTACGATCAGGCTTAGCAGTGATGATGAGTGCCTTGGTGGTTCCGTCGGGAGCGAGACCCACGGTAGCGTTGGCTTTCTGATAGCTTTCCAATTCCCAGTTGCCAAATCCGTTGTCACGGTTTCCAATCTCATAGTTCCAGGTTCTTTCGTCTACTGAACCTACGTTGTTGAACTCGTCCGCCCATACCTGTTTATAGTCCTGACCATAAGCAGGCGCCACGAACATCATGGAAGATGCAAACAGAAGTAAATTCAAATGTTTCATACTCATTTAAGTTTTTAAAGTTATTAAAAAAATCAGATTGTTGCCGCAAAATTAAGCAAAAAATCCACCCATTTTTCGGCATAAAATGGAAAAGTGGAACAACAGAAGTGCCATAAGATTCACAAGCCACTAATAATCAACTGTTTAAAAGATAATCAAAGATAAGAAGAAAGTGGACAACATACGAACAGAAGCAAAATCGCACAAAAACACAATTCTACTTTTTGTCAACACATAAGAAGGATGAAAGCGCCCTTTTCTCGAAGTTCAGCTTTATAAAGCGTCCACTGATTTCGATTTTCAAGTTTCTCGCACAGTACTGATAATCAGAAATATAAGAAAAACTTTCTACTTTGCAAATCCACTTTTATTTATCACTGGGTTGTTACCGACTATTTTTTTTAGTACATTTGCAAGCGGAAAAACGAATGCTTCGGTAGAAGACGAAAAAGTCGTCCACCTACATCATACCTAATAATAACGAAACTCAATAATAACAAAAATCTAAACATTTAGCTTATGAAACCAACAAGGTTATTAATGGTGATGCTGACATTGTTTGTGGCAACCATCATGCAGGCGCAACAGATTACCTGTAAGGGTAACATCGCCGACGTGAGTGGCGAACCCATCATCGGTGCATCAGTAGTAGTAAAAGGTACCTCGCAAGGTACAGTTTCCGACTTGGACGGTAACTTCACGATTCAAGCCAACCCCAACACAACATTGGTCGTATCTTATATAGGATATGTGACTCAAGAGGTGAAGGCTTCCGACAAGCTGAAAATCACGCTGAAGGAAGACTCACGCACCCTCGAAGACGTAGTGGTAGTGGGTTATGGTGTTCAGAAGAAGAGCGTCGTAACAGCCTCTATCGCCAAGGTGAGCGCCGACGACCTCGACGGCAAGGCGGCAGTACGTGTCGACAATGCGCTGAAGGGCTTGGCCTCAGGTGTTACCGTCACTTCCTCATCAGGTCAGCCTGGTGCAGCCTCTCAGGTTCGTATCCGTGGTATCGGAACCATCAACAACAGCAACCCTCTCTACATCGTTGACGGAATGCCTATCGAGGGCGGTATCGACTATCTGAACCCCAGCGACATCGAGAGCATCGAGGTGCTGAAGGACGCTGCCTCTGGCGCCATCTACGGTACACGTGCTGCCAACGGTGTCATCCTCGTCACCACCAAGGGCGGCGAGAAGGGCAGAGTACACGTGAACTACAACTTCTCTTACGGCTGGCAGAACCCATGGAAGCACCGCGATGTGCTTAACGCCACCGAGTATGCAGTGATGATGAACGAAGGTCTTGTCAACGCAGGACAGGCTCCTATCTATGCCGATCCTTATCAGTACGGCAAGGGCACCGACTGGCAGGACGAGGTGTTCAACGACAACGCCGGTGTTGTCAACCATGAGGTGAACGTCAGCGGCGCTTCCGACAAGATCAATTATTACCTCTCTATGGGTTACTATCATCAGGACGGTATCGTAGGCGGCAACTACGACCGAAGCAACTACAGCCGTCTGTCGCTTCGCAGCAATACCAGCTACACGCTCTTCGACGACACCAAGGACCGCGACTGGCTCAACAAACTGCAGATCAGCGCCAACATCTCTTACTCTCGTGTCAAGAGCAAGGCCATCGACGCCAACTCTCAGTATGGTTCTCCATTGGGTTCAGCCCTCTACCTCTCTCCTATCCTCACTCCTACCGTGAGCGGTGCAGCAGCCGAAGCTCAGAGCAATCTCTATGGCGAGCAGTACATGCTCTACGATGGAGCCGGACGTATGTACACAGTTCCAGGAAGCAGCTATCAGGAAATGAACAACCCATTGGCCATGCTCTCGCTGCCTGGCGACTTGGGCTGGAGCCATAAGTTTGTAGCCAACTTCTCTGCCGACCTCAACATCGGTTACGGCGTGAAATACCGCATCTCTTACGGAGCCGACCTCTCATTCTGGGGAAGCGACGGCTACACACCTCTCTATTATCTCTCAGGAAACAATAAGGCCACTATCACCAACGCCCACCAGTCGAGCAACCGCGGCACTGTATGGCAATTGGAGAACGTGCTGACTTGGGACAAGACCTTCAACAAGCACACCATCAACTTGGTGGCAGGTCAGAGTGCGATGCAGAATACAGGCATGAACCTCTATGGTGCATTGCAGAACCTCAAGGACATAAACAAGCCCTTCATGAACAATACGAGTGCCGCCCAGAGCCGTGGCGAGATGTCTGCCAGTGGAGGACCTGCTTACGAACACACACTGAGTTCTTACTTCTTCCGTGCCAGCTACAACTACGACGAGCGCTACATGGCACAGTTTACTGTACGTCGCGACGGTAGTTCACGCTTCGGTGCCAACAACCGCTACGCCACCTTCCCTTCCTTCTCTTTGGGATGGAACGTCATCAACGAGCCTTACTTCCATGCTCCTGACTGGTTGAGCAACTTGAAGATTCGCGGTAGCTGGGGTAAGAATGGTAACGACAACATCGGCGACTTCACCTATGCAGCCTGGACAGCTTCGCCTTATAACACCATCCTGGGCAAGGGCGAGACCGTTGTCAATGGTGTACAGGCAGGCTCACTTGCCAACCCCGACCTGAAGTGGGAGGAGAGCGAACAGACCGACTTAGGTATCGACTTGGGATTCTTTAAGAACGCCCTGACATTCAGCCTCGATTATTACATCAAGAAGACCAACGGCATGATCATCAGTATGCCTATCCCTAACTATGTGGGAGCCGGCGCACCTCTTGGCAACGTGGGCGATATGGAGAACAAGGGTCTTGAGCTCGAAGCCAGCTACAAGTGGAACATCGGTAAGGCCAAATTCCATGCCAAGGCTAATGCCTCTTATCTGAAGAACAAACTGAAGAACCTCGGCAACACCTCAGGCTTCTTGGAACTCGGTTCTATGCAGAACACCGGAACCATCACCCGCGGTTCCAACAACGAACCATTCCCATACTTCTACGGCTACAAGACAGCCGGTATCTTCCAGACCATGGACGAGGTGAAGGCATGGGTCAACAAGGACGGCGAGTTGCTGCAGCCTAAGGCTGTGCCTGGCGACGTGCGTTTCGTCGATGTTGACGGCAACGGAGCCATCGATGCTGCCGACCGCACCAAGATAGGTAAGGGAATGCCCGACTGGACCTTCGGTTTCACCCTCAATGCCGAGTACAAGGGCTTCGACTTCATGATGATGTGGCAGGGCACTGCCGGCAACGACATCTTTGATGCCACACGCCGTACCGACGTGCAACCAGCCAACCTTCCTTCTTATCTGCTCAACCGCTGGACAGGTCCAGGCACTTCCAACAAGTACCCACGCTTCGTCATCAACGACGGAACCAACTGGCAGAGCAGCGACCTCTACATCACCGACGGTTCTTACATCAGACTCAAGAACATCCAGCTGGGCTACACCCTGCCACAGTTCATCACCAAGAAGTTCTTCGTCAACAAGCTGCGCCTCTTCGTAGCAGCCGAGAACCTCCTCACCCTTACCAAGTATGCAGGCTTCGACCCCGAAATCTCATCAGGCGACAGCACAGGAGCCACTTCGCTGGGTGTCGACTATGGTGTCTATCCTCAGAGCCGCACCATCACCGTGGGCTTCAACCTTGGATTCTAAACCTCTAAAAAACTTATCATTATGAAGACAAAGAAAATATATAAATATGTATTGATGGCAGCGCTCATCGCTCCCCTTACATTGACAAGCTGTTCGGATGACTTCTTGGACGTGACCCCTCCCGACAAGGCCACCCTGCAGGAATATTACAGCAACAAGGAGCACATCATGGAAGCTGTGGCTTCCACCTACAACCCCATGCGCCAGTACGACTGGAACAACGTGCAGTATGCTCCGCTACAGCTCTGCAGCGACATCATGGCAGACGATGTGTGGGTAGGCGGCGGAACCAGTTCCGACAACCTCTTCCTACAGAAGATGTCCAACTATGCCAGCACCCAGAACCCAGGCGATGCCCTCACTGGCATCTGGGATCAGAGCTATAAGGGCATACGCAACGCCAACGACGTGCTCACCTATATAGAGTGGGCCAAGGCTGCCCTCACACAGGCCGACTACAACACCTTCATGGCCGAAGCCAAGGTGCTGCGCGCCTTCTACTACATGCAGGTATGGAAGTTCTATGGCAACATACCTTTCTACTTCGAGAACCTCAAGTCGCCTTACATCGGTGAGCAGAAGAGCGCCGACGAGGTGTACAAGGCTGTCATCAGCGACCTCGAGAGCGCCATCGGCCTCAACGCCCTGCCTATGAAGTGGGACGACAAGAACCTGGGACGTATGAGCCAGGCTGCCGCCTACATGATCTATGCCGAGATGGTGATGTACCAGAACGACGAGAGCCGCTACGCCAAAGCTTTAGGCTATATGCAAGAGATTATCAAAGACAAGCAGAACTACGACCTCAACCCCGACTACGCCAACATCTTCCTCGAGAGTGGCGAGTGGACCAAGGAGAGCATCTTCGAGATAGGCTACATGGACGACGGAGCCGTGCGTGCCTGGGGCGGTGGAGTCATTAATGCGGGCGGAACCGTCTATCCACGATTCATCTCTCCACGCGACTACAAGGAGAGCGACGGAGTGGACAATGGATGGGGATTTGAGCCTGTAAGACTCGAGACCTTAGACCTCTTCGACGAGGGCGACGTGCGCAAGGACGCCACCATCTTCGACGGACGTGGCAAGAACTGCGACACCAAGAGCTGGCAATACACCGGACTCTGGCTCAAGAAGTATATCGCCTATAAAGAAAACAACAAGGACCAGAAAGCCGACGGTGACCTCAACTTCAACAACAACCTGCGCATCTACCGCTTCGCCGAGACCCTGCTCAATGCAGCCGAGCTCATCGTGCGCACAGGCGGCAACATGGCAGATGCCGAGGAATACCTCAACAAGGTACACCACCGTGCCGGACTCACCGACAACAAGGCTGCCACTATCGACAACATCATCGACGAGCGCCACAAGGAGTTTGTAGGCGAGGGCAAGCGCTACTGGGACCTCATCCGCACAGGAAAGGCTGCCACCACACTCGTACCCGATGCCTACGGCTACCGCACCAACACATGGACAGAGAAGAAGAAATATCTTCCTATTCCTTTGAGTGAAATCGACGCATCTCACGGCACACTGACACAAAACGACTATTAATATAAAGACTCAAGCAATTATGAAACATAACATATTCAGCAAGGCACTCCTCATCGCTGCCACAGCAGGGTTGGCACTCAGCGCGTGCAGCCCAGAGGACTTCGACGGCGTATCAGAGGCAGGACTGCCACTGGCAGAGAACGCAAAGGTGACTACCAGCGTCGACGACGAGACCAACACAGTAACCTTCCACATGGAGGGCGACGGCATCTACCCTATGTGGTACATTCCTGTTGACGGCAAGGAAGTAACCAAGAACCCCGTCTACTCCACCGTCAACCCACTGCAGAAGATATGGGTCAATTCGGGCGACTATAAGGTTTACTACCGTGTGGGCAACCGCAACGGTATGTCGCAGGGCATGGGCGAGACCACATTCCACGTCACCAACACCCTCGTCGACTTCAGCGAGATCGTAGGCAAGCTGTCGGGCAAGGAGTGGCGCATCGCTGCCACCGAACCCGCCCACTTAGCGTGCGGACCTTCAGGAACCGACGGCACTGAGTGGTGGAAGGCAGGAGCCAACGAGAAGGCAGAATTCGGTGTGTACGACGACCGACTCACCTTTGGCTCCGACTACAGCTATACCTACAACCCAGGCGCTGGCGGAACCATGTATGTCAACACCGGCTGCTCTATCTTCCCCGACTATCATCAGGACACCGACTACATGGTGCCTGTCAGCGAACAGCACAGCTCTTACCAGCTCAGTGCCGAGGGCGACGACCTCTACCTCGTCATGCCTGCCAACACCTGCTTCCCCTACATCCCAGCCGACGCAGCCTATAACGGCGAGCTCCGTCTGCGTGTAGAGAGCATTACCGGCAGCACCATGGTGCTCGTATGGGACGATGGCAACATAGCATGGCACTACATCCTCACCTGCGCCAGCGAAGGCTTCCAGGGCTTCAACTCCAACAGCGACTGCAACATGTGGAAGAACTGCCAGTTCACCAACGAGTTCTACTATGCACCGGGATGGACACCGATAGACAATCCAACCGTCACCGAGAAGAACGGTGCCTACACCATTGAGCTGCCTACAGCAACCACCGAACAGTGGCAGGCACAGGTCAAGTTCCTCACCGACATGACCACTAACGCGGTTACCAAGTACGACTTCTCTTGCAAGCTCGTTTCTACCACCGATCATCCGGGTGTAACACTCAAACTGGTGAAAACGGGCGACGACAACAGCTTCTACTTTGCAGAGCGCATCGACTTGAAGGCCAACCAGGAAGTTCTCTTCTACCGTAGCGACATGGATGGCATCGACATGGACAACGTCACCTTAGTCGTCGACGGCGGAGGCAATGCCGACAACACCAAGCTCACCATCAGCAACATCGACTTGCAGGAACACAAGTGCGACGGTGTGGAAGCACCTGCCGAGGAAGAAGATAAGACCGTATACAACTACAACAGCGCTTCCAATATCTGGAAGAGCCATGTAGACGACAAGGGCGACGCAGGCTTCACCACCTTCTTCTTCTACGCTCCAGGATGGACCGAGATAGACGCTCCCGATTTCACTGCCGACAAGGGCCATTACACCGTACAGCTGCCTACAGCGACCTTCGCACAGTGGCAGGCACAGGTTCACCTCATCACCGACATTCCTGGCGAGGCTGACACGCCTTACGACTTCTCGTGCAAGTTCCTGGCTAAGAAAGACATCAAGGGCGTAACCGTGAAGATAACAGACACGAGCAGCGATGAAAACTTCTTCTTCATGAACACCTACGACCTCAAGGCAGGCGAGGAATATCAGGTTAAGGTTCCTGCCACCGTCCTCAAGGTCGGTGCGGCCGATGCCCTCAAGCTGGTATTCGACTTTGGAGGAAATCCAGAAGGCGAGAAGGTAGAAATCTACGATATCATCTTCCAGAAAACTGCTCAGTAATTTCATCAAAACTCAAGTTTCTCAGGTGAGGAATTCATGGGAATTCCCCCTGAAAACTTGAACAATAAACATACTAACATGAAAAAGATAATGATTTTTAGCGCAATATTCGCTGTTGCTATAAGCCTCAGCGCTTGCAGCAACAACGAAACCGACATCAGCTACGCTTCGGCCGAGACCATTACCCTCTCTTCCACCACGCTGAACTTCGAGAAGGAAGGAGGAACACAGACCGCCGAGGTGGAGAGCACACACGAGTTTGCCGCCTATTCCAACGACAGTTGGATCAAGGTGACACCCACCAATCCCGTAGGCAAGAAAGCCACCATCACCGTCACCGTGGGCGAGAACCTGGGCGCTGAGCGCACTGGCAACATCACCATCTGGTCGGGTGGCTCACGCCAGAACATCACCGTCACCCAGGCCAAGGGCGGACAGAACATCACTTGCCCTATCGAGGGCTACAACCTCGTATGGAACGACGAGTTCAGCGACAACGAATTGGGACCAGACTGGACTTACGAGATCAAGCCAGCCGGATGGGTGAACAACGAGTTGCAGAACTACGTGCGCGAGGACAAGGTGGCACAGGTTTCCAACGGAACACTGAAGATCAACCTCCTCGACGATGGCGGCACCATCAAGAGCGCTCGTCTCTACGCTCGTGAGTCCACAGGTTGGAAGTACGGATACATCGAGGCAAGCATCAAGCTCCCTAAGGGCAAGGGCACATGGCCCGCATTCTGGATGATGCCTGTCAATTGGCAGAACTGGCCTGGTGATGGCGAGATCGACATCATGGAGTCTGTGGGCTACGACCCCGACGTGGTTGTTTCCACCATCCACTGCACTAAGTACAACAACGGTGGCACTGCCATCGAGTCTGCACGCCGCAAGATCAGCAACTCACAGACCGAGTTCCACACCTACGGTATGGAGTGGACTGCAGAATACATGACCTTCTATGTGGATGGCGAGGAACTCCTCACCTATCGCAACGACGGCAGCGGCAAGGAGGCATGGCCTTTCGATGCAGCCTTCTACCCCATCCTCAACCTCGCCTGGGGCGGTACCTGGGGCGGCGGCCAGGGCTTAGACCCATCTTGCTTACCTGCCACCATGGAGGTGGACTACGTTCGCGTATTCCAGAAGTAATTTTCCCCTGCATCTCATTAAGGAGTTAAGGAGTTAAAGAAGTTAAGGAGTTAAGACATATGCTTTGTTGTTTAAAAACAACGCCAAAATACGGTTGTCTTAACTCCTTTAATTAAACCCTCAAGACATTTGTCTTAACTCCTTTAACTCCTTAACTCCTTTAACTCCTGAAAAACCCCTTAACTCCTTTAACTCCTCAAGAAACTCCTGAAAAACACCTCAACTATCATTATTTTTTGCTTTGTTCTTGCGTATTTTAAAAAAAATTCATATTTTTGCAGGCTAACAGCAAAATACCTGAAAATGAAGAAAGCCAAACAAAGCCTAAAAATCATCCTTACTACGCAACTTTTCCTTGCGCTGTCAGTTCTCATAGGTCATGCACAGACCCCAAAGAGTGTCGACTCTCTGCTCCACTGCATCGACGAGACAATAGACAACTCTGCCCAATACGTCAGCCGCAAAGAGCAGCGCATCCGACAGCTGCAGCAACAGCTCTCGCAAGCCAAAAACCTACATGCCGAATACCAACTCTCTTATCGACTATACGAAGAGTACACACCCTTCGTCAACGACTCTGCCATCATCTACCTCAAACGCTGCATCGAGATTGCCCGGAAGACGGGCAAGCAATCAGAAGTAGGTAAGTGCCAGGCACTCATCGCCATCCGCTGCTCCAGCACAGGCAAGTTTATCGAGGCGCTCAACACCCTCAGCGCCATCGACACCACCCAGCTTGACAACATTGCCAAGGGCACGTATTATATGGCTTACAACCAGGTATACGGCGAAATCATATACTACCGCAACCCCATCACCCCCGAGGCGCAATACGGCGCCATGGCAGCCGAATACCGGCAACGAATGTATGCTGCGCTTCCCCCCACCAGCAATTCGGTATTTCAGTATCGTGAGCTCGACGCCCTCAATGCCCATGACAATCGGGAAGCTATGCGCATCAACGACCAGTGGCTCAGCCACGTAGAGAAAGGGTCGCATCCCTATGCCCTCGTCACCCTCTACCGCTATCTGGCATACAAGGCAGAGAACGACAGCACCCGCATGATGTACTGGCTGGCAGAATCAGTCCTCACCGACATCAAGAATGGCGTCATGGACCAAGGCTCCATGTGGGAAATGGCCAACCAGCTCATGGGCCTCAACGATGTCGACAGAGCCTACAAGTACATCAGTTTCAACAGTATCTGCGCTAACCGATTCGGCTCACGACAGCGACTGGCCCAGATATCGCCCCTGCTGTCGGTCATCGCCAAGATGTACAAAGACGAGAACGACCAGTACAACAGGCGACAGAACTATACCCTCTGCATCATCAGCATCCTGGCGTTGATGCTCCTCATCAGCGTGTTCTACGTCAGCCGACAGAGACATAAACTCGCCATCGCAAGAGACGACCTCGCCAAGACCAACCACCAACAGCACGAACTCAATGCACAGCTCAAGTCGCTTAACGAGCAGCTCTCCTGCACCAACAGCCAGCTCTCTGTGGTCAACCATGAACTCACCGACGCCAACCGTGTCAAGGAAGAGTATGTGGGCAGATTTATGCGCCTCTGCTCCATCTATATCAACAAGATAGAGGATTTGCGCAAGAGAGTGCACAAGAAGCTGAAGACACGCCAGTATGACGAATTGTACGAAATGACACGTCCACAGAACTTCAAGGAAGAAGAGTTAGAGGAATTCTACACCAACTTCGACTCCGCCTTTCTCCAGCTCTTCCCCCATTTCCTCGATTCCTTCAATGCCCTGCTGCGCCCCGAAGAGCGCATAGAACAGCCCAAGAAGGAACAACTCTCCACCCCTATCCGCATCTTCGCCCTTATCCGATTGGGCATCACCGACAGCAGCAAAATAGCGGAGTTCCTGCATTACAGTGTCAACACCATCTACAACTACAGAGCACATATCAAGAAAGGTGCCATCAACGACAAAGACTCCTTCGAGGAGGATGTAAGGAAGATCGGAACTTTCTAACATCTCTAATCTAACTTTCATAAAACTCAAACAGTGATGCTGTTGGCTTTGAGTTCTTAGTGACAGAAAGGAATGACAACTTCCATGACTTCACAAAATAACTTCTGAATACAATCATAAAAATCCCCTGAAAGGTTGCCTATATGCTAAGGCTTCCTTTCAGGGGATTCTCTTTAGCGCTTATACGAAGCGCTCAAAGGCTTTATTCTACTGTGAACATAACATTCTTCGTTTCTCTACTATTAGGGCCTACCATGACGTCGAAATCGCCAGATTCGAGAACATACTGTAGGTTGGCATTATAGAACTTCAGCATATCAGGAGTTATGTGGAAAATTACCTCCTTACTCTCGCCTGCAGCAAGATGAATGCGCTGAAAGCCTTTCAACTCTTTAACAGGACGGGAAATGCTTGCCACTTTATCTCGAATGTAAAGCTGTACGATTTCATCGGCTGCACAACGACCTGTGTTCGTAACACGAATGGTGGCAGTGATGTCGGCATGGTCGTTCCACGTATCGCTGTCGGCAGAGGCTACACTCGCTTTATGGGAACTCAACTGCAATGAACCATACTCAAAGGTGGTATAACTCAAGCCATATCCAAAAGGATAGAGGGCGCCATTGCGTACATCCAAGAAGTTGCTGGCATATTTGGCAAATCGAGGATTGTCATCGGGTACAGGACGTCCTGTATTTTGGTGATTGTAATAAAGAGGTTCCTGACCTGTAGCCTTGGGCAAAGAGGTGGTAAGCTTGCCACAGGGCACTTTGTCGCCAAAGACCACATCACAGATGGCATCGCCAGTCTCAGAACCGCCAAACCATACATTCATGATGGCAGGGATATGATTTTTCTCCCAAGTAAGCACGGTAGGACGACCAGAGAAATTGAGTAGCACGATGGGCTTACCTAATTGGGCAAGTTTTTCGAGCAAGTCACGCTGTGTGTCTGGCATACGCAAGTCGGTACGACTGGCACACTCACCGCTCATATCGGCAGTCTCGCCCATGGCACAAACGATGACATCAGCTTGACGTGCTATCTGCAAAGCCTCAGCCTTCAGCTTAGCATCATCCCCACGAGTTATAGTCTTGCCAAACTCACCATCTTTCTGTTCTTGCTCGTCGTAAACCACGTTGCAACCTTGAGCATAAAGCAAAGTAGCTTTTCCTGCAAGAGCCTTCTCCATACTCTCTTTGAGTGAGGAATAGCGGTCGTGAGTAGCTGCAACGCTCCAAGTACCACTCATATTGTTGCGCGTGTCGGCAAGCGGTCCGATGAGAGCTATCTTTCCCTTCTTGCTGAGTGGTAAAAGCTGTTGGTCGTTCTTGAGAAGTACAAAGGTTTCGGCAGCTATGTCACGTGCAGCCTTGCGATGACTGGCAGTAAAGATGTCCGTCTTCTGGCGTTTGCTGTCACAGTAGCGATAAGGGTCGGCAAAGAGTCCGAGCCTATATTTGGCCTCCAAGATGCGACGGCAAGCCGTATTAATGGCTTCCTCGCTCACCTTGCCTTCCTTCACACTCTGCTCCAAGAATTTGACGAAGCCCTGAGAACACATATCCATATCTGTTCCTGCAAGGAGCGTCTGCTCTGAAGCTTCCTTTAAGTCCTTAGCCGTGCCATGCTGCAGGATTTCACCTATAGAGCCATAATCGGTCACTACAAATCCTCTGAAATTCCATTGATTGCGCAGTACATCGGTCATCATCCAATGACTCGCTGTAGCGGGAACATAGTCGATGAGATTGAAGGAAGACATGACGCTTCCTACACCAGCGTCGACCACAGCCTTATAGGGAGGCAGAAACTGGTTGTACATGCGTATCTTGCTCATGTCGGTGGTGTTGTACTCCTTGCCTGCCTCAACGGCTCCATAGAGGGCGAAATGCTTGAGACAAGCCATGATGTGGTCTTTGGGGACGATGGTCTCACGGCTCATGTCAGCCTGCTGATAGCCGCGAGTCATGGCTGCTCCCAAGACACCACTGAGGTATGGGTCCTCGCCGAAGCCTTCGCTGATGCGTCCCCAGCGGGCATCGAGAGCCACGTCGACCATTGGCGAGAAAGTCCAGTTGATGCCATCAGCACTTGCCTCGCGTGCCGACACTGCGCCCACCTGTCTCAGAGCTTCCTCGTTCCACGAGCAGGAGAGGGCGAGCGGTATGGGGAAGATGGTTTCGTAGCCGTGTATGACGTCCATGCCCACGAGGAGCGGAATACCGAGTCGGCTCTTGCGGATGGCCACGTCCTGCAGGGCTTTGATCTTGTCGAAGCCCTTGATGTTGAACACGCCTCCCATTCTTCCAGCCGTAATATCGCCTGCCACCTGAGTGTCCATAGCATTTCCTGTAGTAATATCGCCTGCCACCATGAGGTTGAGCTGACCTATCTTCTCTTGAAGCGTCATCTTGGCCATCAATTGGTCGATATATTCCTTCATGGGAAGAATCTTCTTGCTGTCAACAGCTTTCTTAGACTGACGCTTAGCTTTCTGTTTTACTTGCACCGTCTTCCATGATGCTGATGGAGAGGCAGCTATCCCCATTAAAGGAAAAGCTGCCCCCAAAAGAATGAATGATGATAACAATAATTCTTTTTTCATGCTGATAATTTAGGGTTTTAGATATAATTCTGATAATTTACATGGATTATTCTTAGGAGAAACTAAGACATTTACTTCAGCTCAAAGGTTTTCTTAAGCTTCAAATTGTCGGAAGCATTACCTACCCAGGCCGCAAACAGTCCTGGCTCAGCCTTCCAGCTTGCTGTGGTCTCGTCGTAGAAGCTGAGGGCGTCCTTGCCAAGGGTGATGCTGACGTCCTTGCTCTCGCCAGGCTGCAGACTCACCTTGCAGAAGCCTTTCAGCTCCTTGAGCGGACGGTCGACCGAGGCCTTGGCATCGTGCACATAGAGCTGTACGGTCTCAGATCCGGCACGCTGACCGATGTTCTTTACCTGTACGGTGAAGGTGATGGAGTCGGCAGCTGTCATCGATGCCTTGTCGGCACGCAGATTGCTGATGGCGAACTGGGTGTAGCTCAAACCGTGTCCGAAGGCGAACACAGGACGCTGCTTCTTGCGGTCGGCCCAACGATAACCGACATAAATACCTTCCTTATATTCCTCGTCAATGATATTTCCTTTGGTCTGAGCACCACCTTCCAGGCGCCATGTGCCGGGATAGGTATTGAGGGCATGGGCGCCCACATTCTGCAAAGACTTCACCCAGGTGAAGGGCAGCTTGCCCGATGGGTTGGCGTCGCCCGTGAGGACAGAAGCCAAAGCCTCGCCCGCCTCAGAGCCTAAATACCAGCCCTGCACGATGGCGGGAACCTTCTCGCGCCAAGGCATGGCCACAGCGTTGCCCGAGATGTTGACATAGACGAAGTTCTTGTTGGCAGCAGCCAGAGCTGTGATAAGCTTGTCCTGCGCATAGGGCAACTCATACTGCTGTCGGTCGTGGCCCTCGCAGTCCTGATAGTCGCTCTTGTTGAGTCCGCCGAAGAGGATGACACAGTCGGCCGCTTTCGCCTTCTCTACAGCCTCAGCGATGAGTTCTGCCTCGCTACGCTTGTCTTCCAGGTTCTGACCTGTGGTGACGCCATTGTAAGCGCCAGTCACATCGCCCACATAGCCTCGGGCAAAGTCAACCTCCACGCCGTCTTTGGCCAGTCGTGCCTGCAGGCCCTGCAGAGGGGAAATCTCCCGCTGTACCTTGAGCGAGGAGCTGCCTCCGCCCACGGTCATCATCTTGATGGCGTTCTCGCCCACCACGAGCACATGGCGCACCTTCTGGGTGTTGATGGGCAGCACGCGGTTGCGGTTCTGCAACAGCACGATGCCTTCCTCGGCTATCTGTCGGGCTGTGGCGTAATGTCCGTCGGAACAGAGGAAGCCGTGAGGACGATGGCGGTTCATCGTGGTGCGATAGAAGAGTCGCAACACGCGACGCACCTTCTCGTCGAGCTCACGTGTGGTATATTTGCCTTCCTGAATGGCTTTCAGATAAGGCATGGCAAGATAATAGTTATCATAAGCGTTGCTGGCTCCCATAGTGAGTCCATTCGTCCAAGAGCCAAACTCCATATCAAGTCCATTCTTCACGGCTTGATCGGTGTCGTGAGCGCCACCCCAATCACTTACTACCACACCATCAAACTTCCAGTCGTTCTTCAGAATCTTGTTCAGGGTGTACTGGTTATGGCAGTTGTGCTCGTTGCGATACAGGTTGTATGCGCCCATGATGGCCCATGCCTTGCCTTGCTCAACGGCAGTCTTGAAGGCAGGCAGATAGATTTCGTGCAGGGCACGATCGCTCACCTTCACGTTCACCTGATGGCGATATTCCTCGTCGTTGTTCAGACAATAGTGCTTCACGCATGCCGACACGCCCTTCGACTGCAGTCCCTGTACGTAGGGCACTACCATGACAGAGGCGAGATAAGGGTCTTCGCCCATGTACTCGAAGTTACGTCCGTTGAGGGGAGTGCGGTAGATGTTGACGCCGGGTCCCAAGATCATATCCTTGCCACGATAGAGAGCCTCCTCGCCCAATGCCTCGCCGTAGATACGACTCATCTGAGGGTTCCAGGAGGCTGCAAGACAGGTAAGGGCAGGGAAAGCCACACACGAGTCGTTGGTCTGTCCTGCCTGGTCCCATTCGTCCCACAGCACGTCGGGGCGCACACCGTGTGGACCATCGTCAGTCCAGAAGTCAGGAAATCCCAATCGTGGAACTCCAGCTGATGAAAACTTGCTCTGGGCGTGAATAACTCTTATTTTCTCCTGCAAGGTCATGCGGGAGAGGGCGTCCTCGATGCGTTGCTCTATGGGCTTGGTGTCGTCCAAATAGACGGGCATCTGCTGCGCCTGAACTGAGAAAACGGTTGTCAACGACAACACGCAGGATAATGCTAAATGTTTCATAAGTTATATTGTTATTATTTTTTGCTGAGTGCAGCTAATCTTTTCTTTTGCAAAGATAGCCAAAAAATCAAATAAAAGCTATTTCACTTAGTAAAATAGTGGATTCGTGTACATAATGCAAAACTGCAACCTTCTATAAACAAGCTGTTTACGCAAAAACAGCCTTTCGATTTAAGTGGAAGATAATGAAAGGTAGATTAGTCGAAAAGGGGTAAATAATGGGGCGGTTTTTAAGTGTCAGGATTGGCTGGAGAGCACATAGCAGTACAGAGAATGCTGCAAGATTGCTTTCCTGCCAATTCCACACAAAAGACGTCTTTACTTCAATATCGAAGCACCTTCGAGCATGGCGAGAGCCTTGTTCTCGTTCTCCTCCATGATCTCGCGCTCGCCCGGGCCCTTGTCGTTGATGCCGCACAGGTGCAGGATGCCGTGAATGATGACACGATGCAACTCGTCGTCGTAGGTCTTGCCGAACTGCTCGGCATTGGTGCGCACAGTATCGAGCGAGATGACAATATCGCCGTTGATGACATCGCCCTCATCGTAGTCGAAGGTGATGACATCGGTGTAATAATCATGACCCAGATACTCGTTGTTGACCTCGAGAATCTTCTCGTCGTCTACAAACATGTAGCCCACCTCGCCCACTTTGCGTCCGTGTGAAGCAGCCACTTTGCGAATCCATGCGCTGGTTTCGCGCTTCTTGATTTTAGGCATTTTCACGCCTTCTACACTATATGTTATCATACTTCTTATGGAGTTAAGGAGTTAAGGAGTTAAAGGAGTTAAGACAACACCTTTTCGTTCCAATTCTCCATTTATATTATATATTTTTTTATTATCTTTTTAAGCTCTTGAATTCTTCACTCTTCGTTCTTCACTCTTCATTTCTTAGGTAAAAATTCAACTGTATCTCTTCCGAAGAATCTCAACTCCCTGACGAGCGTAGAACTGATGCTGCTGTAGCGGGGATCGGAGAAAAGGAGAATGGTCTCCACACCACCCAACTGCTTGTTGATGTCGGCCTGCTCACGCTCGTACTCAAAGTCTTTTGCGCTCCTCACGCCTCTCACCAGAAACTTGGCTCCAAGACGATGCGCCAGGTCGATGGTAAGGTCGTCGTAGGCTACTACCTCCATGCGATAACCCTTCGAAGCATCTTGCACATCTATCAGCTCTGTACATTCCTTCGGAAAAACAGCCTTGATGTCCTCCACACGCTGAGAAATCTCTTCCGTGGCATGTTTGAGCTTACTCATCGCTACAGCTATCACCAATTTATCAAACATGGGGAGCGCACGTTCTGCTATATTTTGATGCCCGATTGTAAATGGGTCGAAAGTTCCCGTAAATATTCCTATCTTCATGTAGTTAAAGTTCTTCTATCAAATTCTTCACTCAAACAAGTCTCCCTGCATGATGTTGCTGCCATAGGGATTGCGTCCCAGATGGTCGTAGGCAAGCTTAGTGGCCATGCGTCCGCGCGAGGTTCGCTTGATGAATCCCTCCATGATGAGGTAAGGCTCGTACACCTCCTCGATGGTTCCGGCATCCTCGCCGATGGCAGTGGCAATCGTTCCCACGCCCACCGGTCCGCCATGAAACTTGTCGATGATGGTGGTGAGAATCTTGTTGTCAATCTCGTCCAGACCATACTGGTCGATGTTGAGCGCACGGAGCGAGAACTCAGCAATGTCGTAGGTAATGGTGCCGTTGCCCTTCACCTGGGCGAAGTCGCGCACACGGCGCAACAGCGAGTTGGCGATACGGGGCGTACCGCGTGAGCGGCGCGAAATCTCAGCCGCAGCCTCTTCCTCGATAGGCACTTTCAGGAGCATGGCGCTGCGCTTCACGATCTTTTGCAACGTTGGCGGATTGTAGTACTCCAAGTGCAGGTTGATGCCGAAACGGGCACGCAGAGGCGCTGTGAGCGAACCGCTGCGGGTAGTGGCTCCTACAAGGGTAAAGGGATTGAGGTCGATCTGAATGCTGCGAGCCGACGGACCCTTGTCGATCATGATGTCGATGCGATAGTCCTCCATGGCCGAGTAGAGATATTCTTCCACTACGGGCGACAGACGGTGAATCTCGTCGATGAAGAGCACGTCGTTGGGTTCCAGCGAGGTAAGAATGCCTGCCAGATCGCCCGGCTTGTCGAGCACAGGGCCCGATGTAATCTTCAGTCCCACGCCCAGCTCGTTGGCGATGATGTTGCTCAGCGTCGTCTTGCCCAGTCCTGGTGGACCGTGCAGCAGTGTATGATCGAGCGGTTCGCCGCGATACTTGGCAGCCTCGACAAACACCTGCAGGTTGTCCACCACGCCCGTCTGTCCGCTGAAGTCAGAGAACTTCAAGGGTCGCAGCGCCTTCTCGAATTCCTTTTCGGCAGGCGAAACCGACTCATTTCTTATGTCAAAATCTTCGTTCATTCCGTAATATCTTATATTTTGTGCAAAGTTACACAATTGTATCAGAAATAAAAAGGAATTCACGAAAAAATCGACAAAAACCTTTGCTCACAACAAATATAATCACTACTTTTGCACCCACATTCCGAACAGAACGTATATAAGAGGGCGACAAACATTCTAAAAATATATAGGTTATGTTACATTTATTTCAGGCGCTCAGCCGTTTGCTGGCCAATTACACCTCCATCTTCGTGATAGGAGTAGCTGTATTCACATTCTTCTTCCCACATACCTTCGACTGGGTACGCGGAATCACCCAGACCGTCATTCTCGGCATCATCATGCTCACCATGGGACTGACTCTCACCACCAACGATTTCAAGATTTTGGCGCAACGCCCCCTTGATGTCTTCATCGGTGCCTGCGCCCAGTTCATCATCATGCCGGGCGTGGCCTACCTCCTTGTCCACGTATGGCACCTCGACCCTGCCCTTGCCCTCGGCATTCTGCTCGTGGGCTGTTGTCCTGGCGGTGTGTCGAGCAACATCATGAGCTATCTCTGTCATGGCGACGTGGCTTTCTCGGTGGGAATGACCTGTGCCTCCACCATCCTCGCTCCTGTCATGACGCCGCTGCTGATGAAGATTACAGCCGGCGAAATCATCCATATCGACGCCATCGGCATGTTCCAGGGCATTCTGCTCGTAACCATCATCCCTGTAGCCATCGGCTGCACACTCAACTACATTTACGGCAAGAGGGAGTGTTTCCCTACCATTCAGAGCCTGATGCCCGGCATCAGCGTCACCTGCCTGGCGTTTATCGTGGGCGGCGTTATCTCTACCGTTCACGACGACCTCGTGGCACGCGGCATGATGCTCTTCCTCTGGACCTTTGCCGTCGTCTTCTGCCACAACACCCTGGGCTATTGCCTCGGCTGGCTGGCCGGTAAGCTGGCAGGCTTCAACACAGCCAAGAAGCGCACCATCAGCATCGAGGTGGGAATGCAGAACGCCGGTCTTGCCACCGTCCTGGCCGGAAACTTCTTTGCCGCCCAGCCACTTGCAGTCCTTCCTTGTGCCATTAGTTGCGCCTGGCACAGCATTTCGGGCACAATTCTTGCAGGAATCTACCTGAAATGGGACAAAATGCACGGGAAAGGTTAATAACTGAACTATCCAATAAACACCCCATAAAAAAATCGGCTCTTTCCTCATCTTTGTGAAGAAAGAGCCGATTTCATATCTGCTATTTGCCATGCGTAAGCAGCTTCACCGCACGCATCACAATCTCGTTCGTCTCGTTCCAAACCTGGAAATACTGGCTCATATCCCAAATATCTCGCGCTACAAGGGCTTTGAGCTGTATGGACAGGTATTTCCTCGTCTGGGCCAATTCGGCGGCGTCACGGGGCTCTATTTTCTCTTTCTTGCCATCGGCGATGATTTCCTCTACAAGGCTCTGAGGAACCTCATAGCTTGCCAGGAACTTACCAAAATCCTTGTACTGGCTCTTCAGCTCTTGGCGATGGGCGTCGATGAACTTCAGGCTGTGGTTGATGACGATGCTCTTGGCTGTAAGCAAGCGGTGCATCTTGGTGTACTTGGTCGTATCGAGCGGCACGAAATAATCGGGCATGATGCCTCCGCCGCCATAAACCACACGATGCTTGCGCAGGGTGTAATACTTCAGAGAGTCGGACAGATGGATGCTGTCCTGGTTGGTGAACTCGCCGTGCTTGTAGCGGTTGTCGAGATCCATGGCATAATCCTCGCGCTCGCCTTTCTTGTAAGGCTTCTGGATGCATCGGCCGCTCGGCGTATAGTAATGGGCTATGGTGAGACGTATCTCGCTACCATCCTCAAAGGTAAGAGGACGCTGCACCAATCCCTTGCCAAAAGTGCGACGACCTACGACAACGCCTCGATCCTGGTCTTGTATGGCACCCGACACGATCTCGGCTGCCGAAGCCGAGAACTCGTTGGTGAGAACCACGAGCTTGCCCTTGCGCCAGCGTCCGTTGGCCTCAGCACGGAACTCCTGTCGAGGCGCTGTACGGCCATTGGTGTAGACGATGAGGTCGCCTTTCTCCAAGAACTCGTTGGCTATCTTGGCTGCCGTCTGAAGATAACCTCCACCATTGTCCTGAAGGTCGAAGATGAGGTCTTTCATGCCTTTCTTCTTGAGCGAGTCCATAGCGACAGAAACCTCCTTGTGGCTGGTCATTCCGAAGCTGCCCAGACGGATGTATCCGATTCCGGGGCGAATCATATAGGCTGCATCCATCGTGGTGACTGGTATCTTGTCGCGCTTAACACGGAAGGAAAGCTTGTCCTTGATGCCACGGCGCACAACAGTGAGGTTGACTATGGTTCCCTTGGGTCCGCGAAGGCGCTTCATGATTTCTTCCTTGCTCATCTTGACGCCTGCGATGGCTGTGTCGTTGACTGCCACAATGCGGTCGCCGGCTATGATGCCCACTTTCTCGGAAGGCCCGTTGACAACGGGCTGAATGACGAGGAGTGAGTCGTCGACCATGTTAAACTGCACACCGATGCCATCAAAAGAGCCGTTGAGCGACTCATTCATCGCCTGTGTCTCCTTGGCTGTGGTGTAAGAGGAATGAGGGTCGAGCTTCTCCAACATGCCACGAATGGCATCCTCGACAAGCCTGTTCTCGTCGACGCTGTCGACATAGAGATTGGCAATGGCTATCTCTGCCCTGCCCAACTTCTCTATCGGGCTGTTCTTGCCCATTCTGATGCGCATCTGGGCACTGGCAGAAGTTACTGCCAGGAATGCTACCAGTGCAAACAATAGATATTTCTTCATAAATTCATATTTTACTTGAGTTTCGCAAGCTCAGAAGTTAAAGGAGTTAAAGGAGTTAAAGGAGTTAAAGGAGTTAAGACAAATCCATGCCTTTTTGTTAACCCGTGACTATCAATTCTAATCCAGCGGATCAGAGTCTTCATCTGGAATATCTTCCTCGATCACCAAGTTGTCGATAATGAAGTTCTGGCGCTCCATGGTGTTCTTGCCCATGTAGTACTCTAAGAGTTTCTGCACCTGGTCGGTTTTGTGCAGAGTGACTTGTTCCAGTCGCATGTCAGGACCGATGAAATGGGCAAACTCTTCGGGAGAAATCTCGCCGAGACCCTTGAATCGGGTGATTTCAGGATCAGGTCCCAAGTCGCGGATGGACTGCTGGCGCTCCTCGTCGCTATAGCAATAGTGCGTGATGAAGTCGCTCTTCTTCTCCTTCGGTCCCAACTTGGCGTCGGCATCGGCTATGGCCTGCTTGTTCTTTATCTTGGTTCGCTTGTTGCGCACACGGAACAAAGGCGTCTGCAGCACGTAGACATGGCCTTTCTTGATGAGGTCGGGGAAGAACTGCAGGAAGAAGGTGATGATAAGCAGACGGATGTGCATTCCGTCGACATCGGCATCGGTAGCCACGACAACCTTGTTGTAACGCAGCGAGTCGAGACCGTCCTCTATGTCGAGGGCTGCCTGGAGAAGATTGAACTCCTCGTTCTCGTACACCACTTTCTTGGTAAGACCAAAGCTGTTGAGCGGCTTACCGCGAAGGGAGAACACAGCCTGGGTGTTCACGTCGCGGCTCTTGGTGATGCTTCCGCTGGCAGAATCGCCCTCTGTAATGAAGATGGAGCTTTCCTCCTTGCGTTCGTTCTTGGCGTCGCTGAAATGGATGCGGCAGTCGCGCAACTTGCGGTTGTGCAGATTGGCCTTCTTGGCACGCTCGCGCGCCAGCTTGGTGACGCCAGCCATCGCCTTTCGCTCGCGCTCACTCTCCTTAATCTTGCTCTCCAGCACCTCGGCCACGTCTTTATGGATGTGCAGATAGTTGTCCACCTCTTTCTTCAGAAAATCGCCCACATACTTGTTGATGGTCTCGCCGCCATTGGGAGTCATCGTGGTACTGCCGAGCTTGATCTTCGTCTGACTCTCGAAGACGGGTTCCTCGACATTGATGGCTATAGCTGCCACCAGGCCGTTGCGAATGTCGCCATACTCGTACTTACCGAAGAATTCCTTGATGGTCTTGGCAATGTGCTCCTTGAAGGCGCTCTGATGAGTTCCGCCCTGCGTGGTGTGCTGACCGTTGACAAAGGAATAGTACTCCTCGCCATACTGGTTGGTGTGGGTGAAAGCCACCTCGATGTCCTCGCCCTTCATGTGGATGATGTCGTAGAGACCGTCATTGGTCATGTTGTCGGTAAGAAGATCCTGCAAACCGTGGCGGCTCAGGATGCGACGACCATTGTGCATGATGGTAAGGCCCGTATTGAGATAGGTGTAGTTGCGAAGCATCGTCTCCACGATGTCATCGTGGAAGCTGTAGTTCTTGAAGAGAGTGTTGTCGGGCTCGAAAAAGATGTAGGTTCCGTTCTCATCCTCGGTCTTTGAGGTCTTGTCGCTCTTCAGAATGCCCCGTTCGAAGACAAGATGGCGCACCTTTCCCTCGCGGAAAGACTTCACCTCGAAATGAGAGCTGAGGGCATTGACCGCCTTCACACCCACACCATTCAGGCCCACACTCTTCTTGAAGGCCTTGCTGTCGTACTTGCCACCAGTATTGAGCACGCTGACAGCCTCGACAAGCTTGCCCTGCGGAATGCCTCGGCCATAATCGCGCACGCTGACACGAAGATTGTCCTCGATGTCGATTTCGAGTCGCGCTCCGGCGCCCATCTTGAACTCGTCGATGGAGTTGTCCACCACCTCTTTCAAGAGCACATAAATGCCGTCTTCGGGCAGATTGCCATCGCCCAAACGTCCGATATACATACCTGGACGGGTACGTACATGCTCCATATCACTCAAGTGCCGGATGTTGTCATCAGTATATTGTACTGTATTGTTGTTTTCCTCTGCCATATTTTCCTCCTATATTTTTTTCAAGATTGTTATGTTGTTGTACTCTCAAGATTCACTGGCTCTGAGAATCTGCAAAGTATGTAAGCTTCCTGGGAAAAAGAAAGCTTGGTTGAATTTTCCTTTACTTGATAATCTTCTTGTAACAATTGCGACGCTTGTGCAAGATGGGGTTCAAAACTCCCCACTGACCTTGCACACCGGCATTGGCTTCCATCTCCACCTGGGTCTCACCCCACTCGATGCCATAAGCCTGGTAACGGGGAATGAGGTCGGCAAAGAGAAGCGCATTGGCTCCCTTGGCACGATACTCGGGAAGGACGCCTACGAGCAGCAGGTCGACAATCTTGGTCTTGTGCATCTTGATGGCGCGCAGCACGTGCCACCAGCCAAAGGGGAACAGACGGCCGCGACGACACTTCTGCAGAGCCTTTGCCAATGAAGGTATGGTGATGCCGATGCCCACCATCTTGTGCTCGGCCTCGCTCCAGTCCTCGATGCAGGTAATGAGATTGAAGTCGAGGAAACTCAGATAAGAATGAATCAACTGGTCTATCTGCTTCTGCGAGAGCTCGGAGTAGCCATAGAGGTCTTTGTAAGTGGCATTGATCAGTTCGAATATCTTCTGACCATAACCGCCCTGGAAAACATCTTTCTTGGTAAGCTTGCGCACATGCAGATTGTATCTTTTCTCTATCATGGCAGCAATCTTGGCGTATTTCTCGGGCACGGTATCAGGCACGATGAGCTTGTACTCTACGTACTTGTTGTCGACCTCGTAGCCATCGAGAGCCTCTATATGCTCGGGGTAATAGGAATAGTTGTAGATGGTGGGCATGGTGCCCAACTGGTCGAATCCCCAGGTAAGCATGCCTTCAGGATCCATATCAGTAAAGCCAAGCGGACCTACCACATTGTCCATTCCCTTAGACTTGCCATAGTCTTCCACTGCCTGCAGAAGAGCCTTGGACACTTCACAGTCGTCGATGAAGTCGATCCAGCCAAAGCGCACCGACTTGCAGTTCCAGCGCTCGTTGGCCTTGTGGTTGATGATAGCAGCGACACGACCCGCCAACTTTCCGTCCTTATAGGCAAGAAAATATTCGGACTCGCAAAACTCAAAAGCGGCATTGCGGTCCTTGCTGAGGGTATTCATTTCGTCGCTGAACAGGTTGGGCACATCATACTCGTTGCCCTCGTATAGGTCGTAATGGAAGTCGATGAACGTCTTCAAGTCCTTCTTGTTTTCGACCTTTCGAATCTCTATTAATGACATTATCTCAAACTAGTTTGTTACTTTAAAGCATGCAAAAATAGCAATATTTGGTCAAACAGCCAAATATTGCTATTTTTTTTGCAGTTTTTTATGAGGTTGACAAGTATATTGGTGATTTATTTTGCCTCAATATTGGTTTTATCAACAGATTCCGCCTGTCAGATTACTGAGTTTTCGCAAATAGGACAGTTCCGTCATTTTCAGCCAATTTTGCTTAGCTGCTTATTTCAGAAGATGTGCTTTTATCCACTCCATCTGTCCGCGGTTGATTTCTGTTGTCGTCCAATGCTCGTTGATCGGGGTAAGCAGACTCTCCTTAGTACATTTCAGCGTGTTCCAGACAGCATAGCTGGTTGTTGGAGGACAGGTCACATCGTTGTAGCCCCATGTAAGATAAGTAGGAGCCTTGACGTAACGGGCAAAATTGACTACATCGAAGTAAGCCAGGGTGTTGAGACAGTCCTTATTGCTCAATATCTGAGGCTGACGGCAGAAGTGTGGATAACCGCCCGTTCCGCCCTTAGCCGCATAACCCGCCATGTCGCTAAGGGCAGGATGATTGGCTACACATTGGGTGACACGACTGTCGAGTCCTGCTGCGATAATGGCCAAGGCTCCGCCCTGACTGCCGCCCTGCACAGCAACATTCTTGCCATCCCACTCGGGAAGCGAAGTCAGGAAATCGATACAACGAACCAAGCCTACATAGACATGCTTCATATAATAAATGTCCTTGTTCTCCAAACCATTGGCCAAATAACCGCCATTACGGTCGTTGAAAGCACGACTGATCTCGCCAAAAGTCTCTGACGAAATGCGTGGATCGAGGCCATGAATCTCCACCTCAAATCGAACAAAGCCATTCTCGGCATAATACTTGTTGCGCATAGGATCCTTGATGGTCTTGATGCCTGCTCCTGGAGGACAGAGCACTACGGGATGCTTGCCTGGCTGGGCATTCTTGGGATAGAACAGGAAGCCATACATGGAATGGCCCATTTTGTCGATCTGGAGCTTGACGAGATAACAGTCTATCTTGTCGGTACAATAGTCCTTGTACAACTCCTTGGTATAAGACATAGGCACCTGTTTCAGTTCCTCCACGTTCTTCTGCCAGAAGCTTCTGAAATCCTGGGGCTCCTGCGTATAGGGTTTTATCTTGTCGACCGAGAATCCCACCTTGATATGATGCTCATAGGTCTTTCCGTCGAGACTGACAGATAGTTTCATGTCGCGGAATCCTGGAGTCTTCTTCGTTCCCATATTGATGACGGCACGTCCGTTCTTCAGCTTCACGCTTCCATGCTTGTCGGGCTGGAGCATGTCGTTGCCTATGGAATATCTCAGTTCGCCATCACGGGGAATACCATACTTGCAGAAACTCACCTCCACCTTGGCATTCTCGCCGGTCTGATAGAGCCAGTCGGCATGGTCGGGCACAGTGAGCCAAAGATAGTCGCTCTTATAAGGATAGTTCTCCGCTTTGATGTTTTGTACACCACTCATGTTCATCGCCAAGATAAACGCGAGCAATAAAAAGATTGTTTTTAATTTGTTCATAAATAGTAGCTTATTTTTTTGTTACTCAACTTTCGCTGGGTTCAGTTTGTTATTTGTATCGGCTTCATGTCTTCTGCAAAATTAAGAAAATTAAGGATAAATTCCAAACATTCAGAAAGAATTTCCTAACTTTTCATGCGTTTTCTAAAATTTTATCCGTTATCAGCAGCACATGACTGTCGTCAGACAAGGTAGTGGCGAAGATATAGGTTTCGCCTCCATCCTTCAACTTCAGTCGCTTGCGCAATTCTGCTACAGAGAGAGGAAAGTTGCGGGTGGCAATATTGGCCTTCACAATGCCTTGCAAATGGCGCTTGAGTTCTTTCTTGTTGAAGGAAGAAACGGCACGGATACGGAAAGAACGGCCTGGAAAATCGGCTACAGAAAACTGGCTCACGAAAAGGTGACTGTTCTTGGAGAGCATCGAGACAGAATAACGCTCGGAAAGAACTCCGAAACAGCCTGCTTTCATCAGCGAGGCATTCGGCTCATAGAGATATTGAGCCGAATCTAAGTCGGCTGCTGCTATGCTGGTTACAGAAGAAGCCATTTCGGCATCATCGCAGACAAACGACTGAGTATCGTTGACACAACAAATGCGAAGGCGACTGTTTTCGTCCATATTTCGCGCTGAGAGCACCAACAAGAGCTCCTTGCACTCATTGTTCACAGAAACAACATGAACCTCTCTCAAACACCTTAATTCGCTTACAGCACGATGCCAGTCGAGCATCGGAGACAGTTTGATGACTACAAAATCGGCTTTCCGGAGCATTTCCTCTTGAAGTCTGGTTACATCGGGGGTGCAGTCTTGAAGACTTACCACCTTGTTGCCGGCATCATCACGACGGGCTGGATCAATATAGATTACCCGAAGACCAGAATGATTCGGAATCGCATGAAGCACCTCTACTCCATCTCCATTCTTCACGACGACATGCTTTAATCCCAATCGTTCAAAATTCTCCTTCGCCGCTTCACAAAGATGCTTTTGCCGTTCTACATACATCGACTTAGCGCCCAATCGGGCTGCCATATAAGAGAAGTCGACTCCAAAACCTCCAGTAAGGTCAACAAACTCAATTTCTGCAACAGAATCTCCTGAGCAAGCATCGCTTTTGGCTTTGTTAACACAATCACCTGTTTCTGTTAATATCTGTTGCTTTTCACAAGTACCTTCATTTTGAGCGAATTCTGAATCAACTGTGCTCTTGGTCGCAAATTCGCAAATTTTGGAATTATCGCCTTGGGGCACGATTTCTCCTCGAAGAGAAGAAAGAGAAGAATTTCCCAACAATCGTGCAGCCAATTCGGCTTTATAGAGCGCAGTCTGCTCTGACGAACATTGCTCCATCGAGATGTGAGGCGGATAAATGATGCCGTCGATGCCGGCCCAGCGAGGCAACTTGATACGAGCCATCTGTCGACCACGTATCTGGTCGAGAGCAAAAGGCATATTGACCTCAGGATTCTTGCTTCCGAGGAAAGCCAGCTGGCGGACATCGTCGTCCTGATGTTGGCGAATAAAGTCTTGAGTAGCTTGGTTCATCGTTGTCATCTCCCTTTATCTTGTCTATGACGATGCATTTATCCAACTACCAGCGAGAATTGCAGCCCTAAAGCATTTGCTATTCTCAAGAAAGTGGAGAGTTGCATATCTGTTTGACCCTTTTCCAGAGCAGAGACATACTCTCTCTTCTTGCCGATTTTCTCGGCAAGAGCCTTCTGCGTCATCTTCTGTTTCTTACGCTCGTCTTTTAACAACTCTGCATAATACCAAGCCTTAGCCCTGGCATCAAAATCTTTACGAGCCTCGCTATTAGGCTCGCCATATTTTTCTTGCAAAACATCATCAAATGTTCTCAACTTAGCTAATTTTTCTTCATTAAATTTCAACATAACATTAATCCTCCAAATATTTCTTCAACAATCTTTCCGCTAATTTAATCTCTGCCTTGTATTGCTTCGTCCCTTTCTTCATAAAAGAATTCAACAATATAACCTGCTTACTTTGAATAAAACTAGAGTTGTCTATCGCAAACAGCACCGTACGATACTCATCAGAGCTGACAGAGACACGCAATTCGTAAAAATCCGTTTTTTCTATATGTTTTACAAACTTCGAACTTATTACATACTGAGTCTTTATGAGTTTTAACCCATAATCAAACTTCTCTTGAATCTTTGCATCCAATGCTTCATAAAAAGCATTGAATTCCTCCGAGAAGATTACCTTCCGAACATTTTCTTCTTCCATGGTACAAAAGTAAGAAAAACATTCATTATCACCAAATATTTTGGAAGAAATTTATTACTTTTTAAAATAATATTGAAAAGCGGCCATTCCCCTAACGAGAATAGCCGCTTTTGCTAATGTCTTATTTTACGATTTCTTTTCTTATACCACCATCACTATACTTGACAATATTCAAGCCTTTGGTTGGTTGCCCCAATCGTATTCCATTTACGGAATAACGGGAATTTTCTTTATTTTTTTCTAAAGTTAGCATGCTATCAATCCCTGTCACATCATATTCTTCTATGTTATCAAAATTATCACCCCAAGTAGACAGCCAATATGATTGGTAGGTTCCCTTAGGGACAAAGAGAATACATTCTTGCTTGTTAATTCCAGAAAAGACATCAGAAGATATCGACAAAGGTGTTTCCCATGAAACATATACCGCCTTTAATTTTTCATTTTTCGCAAAAGCAGATGATCCTATATGGGTTATATTAGATGAGAGTTCAACATTTGTCAAATTACAACCTTCAAAAGCAGACGAGCCAATAGATTTTATATTCGCAGGTAACTCTACATTCTTTAGTCCCTCACAATTTACAAAAGCATTACTATTAATAGCCGTTGTGAGATTTTCACTTGAAAGTTCTACAACTTCCTCATCATTATCATAAAATAGATGCTTTGCGTAAAATAAAGGATTTGCATATTTATTACCAAAAGATATCTGCGACCATGCACATAAATCTTCTATGTAAACTTTTGCCAAAGAATTACAACCTTCGAAAGCATTCTTTCCTATTGCACTAACATTTCTTGGTATTGTTACTGTTTGTAAATAACTAAATCCCTTGAACGTTTCGTCTTCTATACTTTTTATGGTAGATGGTATTACCAAATTCACAATTTCGCCATCCCCAGACAATAAGTGTGCATTATTTCTTGGAATATTTACTCCAACTTGTGAATATTTTTCAATCCATTGAGATATACCCTCAATTTTAATTGTCGTTAGCGGATTTGAAGTATCAAATGCCTGTTTGGAGATATAATTAATAGCATTAGAAAAACTAATTGATCTTAATAAATTACACTTTTGAAAAGCATAATCGGCAATTACGTTAACGGTTTTAGGAACAACAATGCTTTCCAAGGAACGACATCCATAAAACATAAACATTCCAATTGCATCATCAGATGTTGTTGCTCCATGATCGCTACCATAGCCAAACATACCACCCTCATGGAAGTAAGATCGACCGCCAGTAACAATACTTGCATCATACAAATTTATATTTTTTAAACTCCCACCTGTTGAAGCTCCATTATAATCACAACCAGCCATCTCACGCAAAAACACTATATCTGTGCCATTTAGTTTCCCCATTACAGTTAAATCTGTAATTTTATATTTTTTACTTCCACTAATAATTTTTGATAAAGTTCCTGCGGTCTTAACATTAACTGTTATTGGTACTGTTATTAAATCCTCCTCTGTGACTATCTCGTCATCAATAGTCTTACTCGATAAACAGACAACTTCTCGATTGCCTTCCACCTGTTCTTTGTCTTGTGCATTCATACTAATGGATGCTAACAAGCACACTAAGAAAATGTAAATCTGTTTCATTGTCTTATCTATTTTTAAAATTAAAAGTCTCAATACGATCTTGCAAAAAGAAAAAATGTTTCACTAATAAATCTTCTTGATATTTTGCACTATCTCCACGAATAAATGGTGAAAAATAAAGATGCAAAATCATATCCTCTGGCGACACGTTGAAATATTTTGGTGGCAATTTTTCACTTTCCACATTCTCTTTCAATAGGTTTACAATATTATCTTCTAAAAAATAAAAACGAATTTCATTTTCATGTTGATAACTTGATAATTTCCGAAACAAATATTCCTCAGTATCCTCAAGTTGATCATATCCTGCATAATACATTTTAGAACAATACACATGATACCCTTCAAGAGGTTGCAGAGAGTTAAGAACTTTCTTTATTGTAGATTCTATACATACGCCACAATGTGCTTGTGTATACGAATTCCACATCAAAATATCGTCCTTATTAGTTGTCCAACAAGAAGCCAAATAGTTTTTGGATTTTTTTACAAGCTCATAATACCCTTCCAAAGAATATTTTTTCTCCACACACGGAATAGTTTTTCCTTTATCCATTACATCTAACTTATACAGAAGTTGTAAAGGTATCTTCATCCCAGTATCAAACTTATCTGAAAAAGCATACTTTCGCGAAACAAAGAACTTATTGTTGAGTATTTGCAACAAGACATCAAAATCCATATACCTATAAATTTTCATATCCAAATCTAACTCTTTGTTTAGCCAAAACTGAAATAAATTCTTTTTATCCATAATTCTCTGAAAATAAAAAAGGCGTGTAACCGTTCGTGGCTTGTTTGATTCCAGGTTACCGCCAAGTTACCTCACCAACAACAAGCACAGAACGGTTCACGCCATAAGAGCGTGAACCTTCAATCTGCTTGTTCTCGTTGGTGAATATTGGCGGTATTCGGAATCAGAGAACAAGAGCAAAAGCTCAAAATCTTTTATTTTCAAGTCAGAACGCAACGCATTTGGGATTAACTCTTATAACAACTCTCTGAGAGTAGTTGCCCATAAAAACGTCTGTTCTTTAAATGATGTCTGTTTCTTATTTCTAAATTAAAGGGTTAAATATTATGTCGTGACACCACTATATCCCACTTACCTTATTTCTCCCCATCTCGGCATGAGAAAGAGCCTCACAGAGCCTCTAAATGCCTCGACACGGCGTGAGCGAGAGCGGTATCGGTTGCAAAGATAATGAAAATAATGATTACTTACATGTTTTCCGTGGATTTTTTTCATGACGTATAAAAAAAATGACTGTTAATTTATCCTATAAAACTCTCCAATTCTTTCCAATGTTTGCAAAATTGGAAAGAATTGGAACTTTTCTTCCAACAAACATGGTTTATAATTGCCTTATTTAAGTAGGCTGTCTAACTAAGACAGTTATCCTGTCTCATAGAGATAGTCTGACTGTCCTGCCTGACAGTATAGGTAATTCTGAATGCGATAATTGTGCGGTCAACCCTATCCACACAGCACTAACACCGCACTTGTAAAAAAATTAGTTCTACTAACAAATCGACACAAAATAGCGATTCCTCAACGAGTGCTATATTTGTGCTGTCCCCATGCGGTGGCAAGTCCTTTATCGAACTCCATAAACAATTAGACCTCAGCACTTTACGCAAAGAGCATATAATGTGAGGTCTAATATTTTATTTGATTTTCCTCTGATGGAAATCATCCGTCAGAGGAAAAAAGAATCTCGATAAGAGAAGATTAGTCGGCCAACTTAGCCTTCAAGAACTCACGGTTCAGGCGGGCGATGTTGGCGATAGACTCGTTCTTAGGACAAACAGCCTCGCAAGCACGAGTGTTTGTACAGT
>ERZ1023674.6-NODE-6-length-58818-cov-47.133162_pt1 | contig 58818 bp, 51 predicted proteins | sample MGYA00380343_ERZ1023674 | MGnify/ENA primary metagenome ERZ1023674 (study PRJEB33179, sample SAMN07448985) | human gut metagenome | biome: Human-gut; feature: Human associated habitat; material: Faeces | host: Homo sapiens | place: India: Bhopal | collected...
TGCCTACCCTTCACGGCATGTTGCTGAACAATGTCAACATCCTGCTCAACGAGACCCCTCTCAAGAGCAGCACCGAAGATCCTGTAGCCCTCTTCAAGGAGGCATGCAAGAATGAAGAAGAAAACATCAACGTTCTTTTCAACACATTAAACGATGCGATGAAAGAACTGGCAGCAGAATAAAAGAAAAAGCCCCTGATGCATCACGCATTAGGGGCTTTTTCTCTTATTCTGCTGCTCCATCACCGTATCCCGTTTACGGTTACAATTCAAGTCCATTACTTCTGTTCCTATATGAAGATGCTGAAATTTTGTTGAAATTCCCAATCTTCCTATAAGTACAGCAGGATATATCAAATCCTGTTTTATATGAGGAACATGCTTTCCAACCTTTTTCTTTCTTGCATTAGGCAAGTACTTCGTGAAAATACTGGCATTTGAGACCGTAAAAGCACATACAATATCAGCCTTAGATTCCTCAAGATAATAGCAGTAAGATTTACCAAACAAGTTTTCGGCATAAGCCACAGCATCATTATGGAAGAATCCATCCAAGTCTTCATTGCCACATGAAAATGAAATAGATTCTTCCAAAATTTCTTTTGTCAATGGTGAAAACACCGTTTTGTCTGCAAGAAATCCCATAATACTAACTTTAAAATTTTGCCTTTGCCAAAATAGCCTTCATCTCAGCACGCTGCTTTGAGAAATCTATGCTACCACGCTTCTTCAAGGTTTCTTCAGCTTTTTCTCTGAAAGCTAAAGCCTCATCACCTGTCAGCATTGGGATACCACTAATTGCTAATGCCATAATCTTATCTCCTATTATTTAGTTTATATAACTTGGCGAGGGCTTTGATGCCCCGCCAACCTTAGAGCGAAGCGGTTCCGAGCAACGGTGAAAAGCCCTAAAGGCTCTCAATCCACTTCTTACCGCTTTTCGTAAAAGCAGACCAAAGATAAAGGCAGCATGCAACGATTCCAACACCACCCAAAACTATGTACATTCCTTCCATAATTATTTCTTTTTTAAAATGTTATCAGCAAACAGCGCTAAGAAAATAGTAGAAAATAATCCCACACCTAACAGCAAAGCATAGGGTTTAGCATCCTCTACACCTAGTACAAGACCAACAGCAGCTACAACTACCATTGCAGTAAAGCAGGTGTTAGCAAGCTGATATATAAACTTGCTCAGATTTTCTCTGCGAGTCTTTTCTTCTCCAATATCTGTGGAATGGATTTCTTATGCCATCGTTCCAGCAGACGCAACTGAGCCGTAAAGTCATCATTATCTCTTGGTTCAAAGCTTACTTCCTGCATCAGATATTTGGAGTATTCCTCTTCATAGTCCACGCTCAGCCCATTCGGAATATAGTTGATTCTCGGTCGCTCCATCTTGGCGCGATACCGTTGCTTCTTCATAGACCGTTTTCTTTGCTCGTCCCATTTGATGCGCAACAGCTTTTCTTCCCTTATCTGGAGCTCTATCTCCCTGAACTCAGGTGTATTCATCACCTCTGCCTTCAGATGCTTCTTGATGACTTTTGTCAGATAGCGTCACCATGCCTCCTTGTTCTCTTCGGTAACGAATGGCGGACATTGCTCACCATAGAAGGTGTGCCAGGTGAATGGTTCAAAGTCGAGATGCCAGAGGAAGGATTTGTGTTGGGTGTTGTTGAGTTCCATAATATGTTTATGATAATTATTCTTAATTATTCACTTAAAAGTGAACAAGCTATCAATAAAAGTATTATTTTTGCTACATCGAGAATGACATCATTACCATTGAAAAGAATATGATAACAGACATAGAAAGTGCAACCTTTGAAATTTAAGCGTATGATACAGAATAAATTATTCCGTGATTGCCTCGCTGCGATACCTGCCGAGCAAAAGGCAGAGTTCGATTTGTCTTTCGGTATTGCCGAGCGCATTAGTGAGATTCTGAAAGCCAAGGGACTCACTCAAAAGGATTTCGCCCGCTTGCTCAACAAGCGAGACTCTGAAATCTCGAAATGGCTAACAGGCAGACATAACTTCACGACTCAAACCATTGCTCGTATAGAAACAGCCTTAGGAAGTAAACTCATCAGCATAGCCCATTGATTGGGCTATGCGATAAATAAAATACTTAATGTGTTTTAAATACCAAACGCTGTAATGTAAGTATTCGCTCAACGCCGTATTGCATATCTCAAAAAAATGTCGTACCTTTGCACGGCGGCATCATTTTTCTAATTTTGAGACAAGAATACGCAATTTAGCCCTCCTTTGGCTTGCTGTTTAAACGTTTCTTGCCTTGTACCATAATTTGAAAAATTTAAAATCATGGTGCAAAGGTACGAAACTTTATCTAGGCACACGATACGGCTTTCACCGAATAGTTACAAAGCAATAATTCTGCAACTCATCAGCAAATTACCACCAAATCAGCTCCCACTATTACCGCCTTTAGCAAGGCACCTTATCTATCTTGTCAAAATTCGTATTTGTATTCATAGTTTTATGTCAATTCTCTATATCTTATAAAATCAATGGATGTGTAATTTTATAAGCATCTTCCAAAAGCTGTCTGTACATTTCATTACCATGACTTCTCTGAAGTTGTTCCTTTAACCGAATTGCCTGAACATACTCCATATCTTTAAACAAAGCAATAAAAATGTTTAATACAAAATTCGTAATGTCTGGCGTAAATATTCTACCATCAATAAGTCTTATTGTTGCTTCTTTCACTGCGGAAACTGGTTTGAAACGTTCTATATTTTCAACCAAGACTGGCAAAACTTGCTTTTTTGTTGTCGTATCTAAAAATGGAATTTTAAAGATGTGGTCACTTGTTATTTCACATCCTAAATATCTAAGTCCGAAAATGTAGTCATCTATTTCTTGTAGGAAATCTGTTCTTGTTAAAGCAAGCCAATTGGTAGCAGACATAGCACAGAAGTTGTTGGGACAATATGCCATTATTGACACAACCCAATCCTCTGAAATTAACACCCTATTTTTATTTAGTGTAAGCATCGTCGAATCTAAAAACATTCGGTGTGTAACACTAACAATATCTTTGGTATCATGATTCAATATTTCTTTATTGCTCTCTACAGAACAATTTAACGTTACCCAATCTAATAATGATTTTAATTTACAGGCAAATGGTGATTCATCAAGTTTACCATTACTTGTTTCTATTGTCAAATTGGCTAATACTTTTGGTTCTATAAAAGAAGGAATACCTTTCTTCTCCGCAGACAGAGTATTTTGTATAGCAGTTTCAATGGACTTAGGAAGTATAAATTTATTTGTGAATTTTAGATTAAATCTAACAGACAATTCCTGCATAAGAATCAAGCCACTAAAATCCAACACAGGCTGCAAACTAGAAATATCAATTTTAGAGTTCTGCAACTTTGATATAATGATATTTCTTGGCAAAGAACATATTATAAAATCACCAAAAATTTTATTATACAAATTAGCCACTAATGATGATTCTTCAACTAATCCATATAATGTGTTTTCTCCATTTTTATATTTTTCAACAGCTTCATCCCATGCTTTTTTATAGTCCTCATCAGTTCCTGATAATTTTCCCAAATTCGCCAAAATACCATCACCACTTTCTAAATCTTCAATTGTAAATGAACGTATAGATTTGCTTTTATGCTCTTGTATCTCTTTCATTATTTCCATATAGAGCTTGTGGTATTTATTAAATATCGCCAACACCTCTACATGCTGCAAATGATTAAATAAATCAATATCAATACTATCACCTGGTCTTTTCCCTATCAGAATGTCATATTGTGAACATAGTAAGATTTCCAAATAATCTTTTTGGCCATCAATATCAACCATTACATAGCTTCCTGTTTCAATAACATCATACTGCTTATGTATTAAGTTGCCAATTTCCTTGCTCATTGACGCTTGATAATAGAAATCACGAAGTTCCTGAGAAATGCCAACTTCTACCTGTGAATATAGAAAGTCCAGAGCCTCAACATACATGTCTACCAACAAATAGACATTAAATATATTTTTGACAGAACTTACATTGTCAAAAACATATTCTTTGAGATGAGGATAAAATTGTATAATGTCATCCTTCTTTTTGTTCTTATATAGAGCCATGAGATGATGTGCTACAAACACCCCTGTTTGTTTTGAGTTATTCATCATCATCGTGGTTATTTCAAGAGACTTGCCAAAATCTTCCAATTTTTCTGCCATCTCGAGTTCACAGAGTAAAGTTTCTTGTGTTTGGCTTCCATATTTCCTCACCTTTTCACAAAAATCATATAGTTTTGTTCCATAGCGTTGTTCCTTACGTAAAAGATTAAAATAGATGAAAGCTCGAATGTCGAAATAATGATAATCCACAATAGGCTCTATGATATTAATTGCAGCATCTACTCCAACATACTTCTCAAAAATCATGGAAATATAAGGCTTCAGTATATTAGGGATTTCATTAATATGCTTATTCAGATAGTCCATATCAACATTTTTTTCAGCAAAGAATAAAGCTACAGCAACCACGCATCTTTTCTTTACGTCATCCTCGAAATGGAGTTTCGGAACAAAATCAAAAACATCAGAATTATAATACTGGATACAAGATAGAAGATTTGCTAATAAATTGTCTTCTATGTGTTCGTTAGCCGATATTATAAGAGAGAAGATTTCCTTAATCGTTTCAGTTTGCCCTAATTGAAATGCAAATTTTAATCTATACCCTAAAATATTCAAACTTACAGCTGTCACAGAATTTCCAAGAAAATCTACAGCCTCTTTCATTTTATGCTCAGACACAAGCATTGAAGCTACTGCAATAAAATATAAATCCTTATTTTGAGGAGAGTAAGAATAACTTTTTATTTTATCTATCCAAAGAGGACTATGGTCATGAATATATGCTACCCATGCATGAATAAAGTCTATATCAGGAAATATCTTTCCAAGTTCTGTCTTAGCCTGCAATCGTAGAAACTTCTCTGTCTCATCATATAATTCTTTAGACACTTTGACCTCTTTCTTGTTCTTCCCTTCAGGGGCAATCATCCATTCATTTAGGAAGCGAGTCTGTAACACACTAAAATGTAAAGTCCAAAGAGGTATGTTATCCAAGGTAAGTTCTTTCAATTCTCCAAGAAAATAATTCTCAAAATCCAAATTTTCAGGATTGAAATGCTTACCATCATCTAATAACAAAAGATTGGCGAGCAATTCTTGATTGGCTTTCAATTCTACAGGTTGATTATCATAAGTAGCAAAAGGATTTTCCGATGACAGAATCGTCGGAATTATTGTCCAAATGCTATTGCAATTTCGTTCTTTAAGTTGTTCTATAATTGTAACTGTCTTATCATACTCACCATTTTTACACAAACAAAATATTTTTGCTATGGCTACATCTTGATCAAACAACTGCGCCTTCTCCATTGCCTGGTAAGCATTATTAAAAGCAGCCAATGCTTTTTCCTCATCAGCATACCGCATACATCTTCCGATATTGTATTCCAATTGCATCAATAGAGGAAAATCCACAAATTTCTCTTGCAAGACCAACACTTTCAGTTTTTCCAATATGCCATCAGCAGTCTTTATATGAAGTGATTTTATAGAATCTTGTAATTGAGGTATAAGCGACTTTGTAATACTTGTATTTGACAATCTATTAAGTGCAGCCTCAAGCTTCCTACCGTTTGACTCTGCTATATTTTTAATACTAGACAAGGACTCATTAGAAGGGATTTGCAATTTCTTCCTTTCATACAGAATGTAAATGCAATAAGCAAAAGTAAGTAGTAATGCTAATAATACGCAAGTAATATCTATCCAATCATTCCCCCAATCAAGGCTTGCCCAAATATCTCCACTTTTAGTATTCCAATTTATCTTAAAACATAATTTTAAAATCGGGTTGGCAGCAGCAATCGCACCAAAAGTGGAAAAATATATAATCGTTATTTTCCTAACAGTTGTTGTAAAATAATATCGGAAAATAGGCGACCCTATATGTTCCCATATCCACGGCATTCTTTTTTCCAACCATTTTGGCTTTGACAGATAGAGAACTGCTAAAATGCATAAAAATAAGATTACTATAAGAATTTGGATCATGACAATCAAGTTTTTTATTAAGCAAATATTTGAAAGAAGTTTTCAAATCAATTTAATTCTTAGTTTTTCCAAAAACTGATTTCAGTTGCAAGATTCCCAATCGTTTTATGGGACTTACAACCGTCCCAAGTTCATTGACAATGCGCCCATAATCCAGTATCAGCTTGACAGCATCTGACAAATGCAAATTCTCCGCAGTTTCTATTTGCATACAGACGTCTTCATCTCGATGGGCATCTATCTTGTTTCTTACGCTCGTAAGAGAATCTTTATTGTCTTCTCTGAATTTTGTCAACTCTTTTTTAACATCTTTGAATAAAGAGATGTCATAACTTGGAAACTCACTATTAACGAATTTCATTAGCTTACCAGTGCTATCAACTAACTTCTTTGAAGTCTCATAAATGGCAGTATAGACTGATTTGATAGCGTTATATATTATCCATTCATCAACATCTGAAGACAATACCTTTGTATATCTTTTTATTTCGATACTTGCCATTTGAATAAGTCCCAAGGTGTTCCAAATAACAAGATTATCTTTGAAAGCTCCTTTTTTGGCATTCCAAACAGCCATATTAGAAATGGAAGCTTTTTCCAATGCTTTATTACATTTTTCTATATTACTCTTGCAATGTCTTATTCCATTGACAATTTCTTCCAAGCAATTTTGTTCATATTGAAGTGTTGCATCAAGATTTCGGCAAAGCTCCTCTTCGTTTTCCCTAATTCGCTCTTGAAGAAATATATCCAATTCACTTTTCTTATATTTCATGATAGCTTTTTTAAATTGTTTACTTTTCCACAGAAAGATTTTCCAACTTTACCCAGTCACGACTTTTTTCATTGTTGCAAAACAAGACAACATTTGCCTTTTTAGACTTACAACTCTTATACATCAAGCCATCAACATGTCGTCCTTGTTTGTCAGTAAACATCCACCTCAAATATTCCGTGAATATCTGTGATGGTACGTATTCTATCGCCTCTTTTGCATCTTTCAAAAGAGGTTGGGTAATATCCTTATGGAATGATTTCAGGAAGGCAATTCCTTCCCATTTGTCCATCCATATTGAAACATCTGTTGGCAGTGTAGGCAAATCAACCACAGTAAGTTCCCGTATTGTTTTGAACTCTCCAATGACCAAGACTTTCTCATCTGCCGACTTTATACTTTCGGATATAGCCGTCTCCTTATCAAACGCACCGTAAAACATAGATACGCCAGCAGGACTCATACGACATTGACCAGCAGAAGCATTAGGAGCAGAAGTAATGTCTTTAAAACCGAAAGAGTTGTCAAGTGCCTTATCGAGACTACGAGTCCGATATAATGTTGTTCCTATAGGTATTTGATGAAGAACACCATCAGTATGCAGGATGACCTCATTCAATTCTTCAAGAATATTTTCAGAACCACTTACTTTAGGCATTGCCAAAAACGTAAAACGCCTTGAATGTTTGACCATTTCGGCAAATCTTTTCCACAGCAATTCCATTTCCTCGTTCCACCATAACTCAAAAGGATTTTTCTTAATCCACATATTATCTTCAAAAAGATGGTCAATATCATCATTCAGACTGTCACAATCCGTATGTAGCCCCAAGTCTTCCATCATCTCTGAAGTGTCTTCATATATCTCCGCATTCTCTGGAACAGCAAAGCATCCTGCTCGTTTTATACCAGGAATCTGCTCCTCTTCATCGTCAAAATATGAACTCGCCAAAGGCAGGCACTCAGAATCAACATCATTAAAGTAAACCGATATTATCATTCTTATATGGTCAGACAAATCTCTCATGTCAATGACTGTTTCTTTGTGTCCACAATATGAACATACACCAGTTTCACCATGCTTCTTTATATAGCCATTCAGATATTTATCCTCAAAATGGTGCGAACATACATATTTTTCTCCTCTTTCAAAAAAATCATACCCATGCTCTTCCATTTCCATCATAAGTGCTTTTACTCTTCCCATAATTTTATTACAATATTACTTACTCCACAGTAAGCGGTCACTTTAGGTACGTTAAGCCATAAAATGAATGCTTTTTTATTATCTTTTAAGAAAAAATCATTTGATTTTGTGCCCAAGCAGTAACAGTAGCCAGCTGCCATCTATGGGCTAGCAAGTCTACCAATTTGTCCTTTGCCGTTTTCTTGATCCTGCGGAACACATAACAAAGCCAACGCTCAGGATTTTATCTAACACCTTACATGTAATGGTGATATACCAAAACCAGTACATAAACCTATATCCACTTATCCAAATAACATTTAAAATCCTCTATACCTATAACCTCCACTTTAGGAAAAGGAATATTTTCCAGGACCTTAAAGTGCTTGTCTTCTGTAACAATACACTTTGCATTTGCAGCAATGGCACAATCTACAAACTTATTGTCATCTTTATCTGCCTCAATTAAAGCAAAAGTATAATGAGGATCTTTGCGAATTATATTGGGTCTAGTCAATATAGCATAAACTATGGCCTCAGAAACTTGAGGGGATATATTACGAGATAAAACCTCTGAATACTCCTCTATTATTTCATTGGACACACAAAGGTTATAATCGCCTCTAAGAAAAGCATTCCACACCTTACGATACGGACTTCTAGGGGCGATTGACATAATCAAACTATTTGTATCCAATACAATATTCATAACCTAAAGATTATAATATTGGTTTATTGTATGGAGTACGTTCATGGAGATGCCGGAAACTCTCGATACGTTCTTCATTCAGGGTTCCTTCATCCCACATCCTATCTAATTCAGCATCAGCCATCTGAACAAAATAATCGGAGATTACCTTATTCAAATCTCGCAAAGCCTCAGGAGTCTTGATAAATGACAGCATATCGAGGATTTGCAATTGAGCTTGATTCATTGTTGCTACCTGTGCCATAATAATTTTTTTTATTAATATCTAACCGCAAAAGTACACTTTTTCCTCGAAACCACCAAGAAAATCGAAAGAAATCTGCAACTCATCAACAAATTACCACAAAAATCTATAAACTATTAACTATTAACAGTAAACTATAACCTGCTATTCCCCGACAGTCCCATCCCGCACAAACTTGGCGAGGGCTTTGATACCCCGCCAACCTTAGAGCGTAGCGGTTCCGAGCAGCGGTAAAAAGCCCTAAAGGCTCTCAATCCACTTCTTACCGCTTTTCGTAAAAGCAGACCAAAGATAAAGGCAGCATGCAACGATTCCAACACCACCCAAAACTATGTACATTCCTTCCATAATTATTTCTTTTTTAAAATGTTATCAGCAAACAGCGCTAAGAAAATAGTAGAAAATAATCCCACACCTAACAGCAAAGCATAGGGTTTAGCATCCTCTACACCTAGTACAAGACCAACAGCAGCTACAACTACCATTGCAGTAAAGCAGGTGTTAGCAGGCATCTCTGTAGGCGCACAATACGGCTTTCACCAAATACTTACCTATTATCATATAATTGTAGCGGGTGAATCGGTACCAACAAGATATCAGGCTCTCGAGGAAGCAAAAACTCTATCCCTTACAATCTGCGGCATATATGAATTCTTCTCTACCTGATTGCCAAGCCCAAGTTTAGGGTACACCATACCGCCTACACCCGGTAACACAACACCCTTATCATCTCTGACATCATCAATAGCAAATGTAAGGAATTTAAATTTAGATGAAACCGAAGCAGGGAACTCATTCATTAAACTTTCCTTAGCGCTTACAAACATGACAGGAGCTGCGATAATAATTTTCTGCGGATTTACACGTTTCACAAGATAGTTCAACTGTGATTTTACAACACAGGAAGTACTGATAATCGATTTTACGACTATCATCGTATCACAAGTATCACCCTCCATATCTACATAAGATTTATTGATTTCTGAAACCTCAATCTTTGGATCTTGGCAGATAGTAATCCTATTAGACCACAAAACAGCCAGTCCAATGTTATGATGCAAACTATCAATCAAACCTTTCGCCAACCAATCAGCATCTTCAGATGCACAGACAAGCAACACATTTCCTAAATCAGGATACTTTTCAGTTATTAATATACCAAGTTCAGAACCTAATTTCGAAAAGGCCATACGATATTCTGCAGAATCTACATTCGGCATTATGAGCTGAGTTAAAGTCTGTTTTACTTTCAGTTTATTTTCAAAAACAGCATAATAGACTTCATAGAGGCTTGTAGATATGAGCCAGATACGCCTTTTCATCATCACCGCAAAGTAGCGGCATTGCCTCATCCACAAACCACTCAAAGCGCATGAAATAGTTGTCACCAATTTCCTCGCATTGTTCTGCAATTTCTCCAAGCATTCCCAAGCGAGAATCCTCCTCTATCTCATCACTATTGATCAGCAACTCCCTCACCATGTCTACCGACTGGGTGACAATGCCTTTCAAGACCTTGTTTTCCTCTGCCCAAACATCATATCTGGCAGGAGTATAAGCCAGATGGTCGTGCTTGAACTCTCGGCAAGTGATAGTCATCACATATCCAGCAATCAAATATGCATTTTTATTGAACTTTCAACAACAAATTCATAAAGCAAAGTGTTTGTTGGTAAATATATTCAACTTCCTTTAGATTAATATTATCATTATGCTTTACATTATTATTTTGAAATCTCTCATATAGCCCTTTTATTTGGATGAATGTATTTGAAATTTCTTTAGATATGCCAACCTTTTTAAAATAAGCTCCTATATCACTATTTTGATTCTCTAATGATTTTTCATTTGAGAGAAGATGCTTTAATAAAAGTTCAAGCGCTAATCTCATATCATCCAATCCATGTCTCAAGTCTTCTTTTTTGTTAAATATTTCAACACCAGACTCCAAATGTTTAAAAACATCAGGGTATAATCTTACAGCATCTTCCACATAGCGTAAGTCAAAAACGGAATAATTCTTATCCACATAAATATTCTTGTTTGCTATAGTCATTACATAATCCTTATACTGAACAAACAATTTGCTGGCATATTCATATAGCTGAGGATAATCCTTTAATTTTATACATCTGTTCCAATTTCTTTCTTCCTGCTCTAAATGGTCTATGTAAAAATACCTCAATTTAATATTTAAAGGAATCGTTTCTTCTGATAATCCAGAATGTTCTTGTAAATATCGCTCTTGAAACCTATTCAAATATAACGAGAATAGCTTTTGCCGTGTAAATCCATAGATATATTTAAAATCACGTATATCCTTTTCATAACACAAATTCGAAAGGAATTCTGCTGTTATCCCAAATGCAATTTTGGGATTCTTTTCCTCTTTTTCTTCTGAAGATAATTGGGCAAAAGAACCATTTGGGTCAGGGCAAGCCATCATTCCGCACGGAGACATATAATTACCTCTTTTTTTAGCAAGTCTGATATATGGAATAATACAATTTACTACGAGAGCAAACTGATTATAATCATCTCCATTGCAATCCAAATGGTAAGGACAATACTTATAAATTTCTGTAGGACTTCCATTTTGTGAATAAAAGAATTCCTCTTTATAAAAATCATCATTCATGTTATTTCGTTTTTAAGAATTGGTAAACAGACATGTTGTTGCAACATTCTGCTCTTAATATCGCTTTCCAATAGTTGAAGCCAAATTGGCTCTGTAATTCCATACAGCTATCCAATATAACCTCTTTGCACTTATCATCTTTCACACATTTGGAAAAACTTTTGATGAGAGTAGCGACCTCAGAAATTTCTTGATTACTGTATTGTTCAAATCTTCTACACAAATCCAATTTTGTATAATGGTTGGAAATCTTCAAGAATAGATTCGCGTCTATATGATTTCTGTTATCGATATAAAATTTTACTTTCAGTGTTTTGTTATCAATTACCAAATCCACAAACAAGAACTGTTTATTTGGTAATTCATCCAAATATAAGTTAATGTAATCCCAGTTGTTATCAGCAAACCATTTATTACTCTTCTTACTGTTACAGTTAGAACAACAAGGTATCAAATTCTTAGGATGGTCAGCAAATACTGGCATTACTGTCTTCGGTACGATATGATCCAAACTGCTTGCTTCACCTATGGTACAATAAGGGCACAACGAATCATCAACACCATCATTTGTTGTTAAACTATCAAACAATTGAGTAAACACCGGTGAATGAAAATCATAAAGACCAATGTAATCAGCTTCTTCTTGTTTTGTAAGCCCTATCGGTGTCAATGTTTGCAAAACATTCCGAGAAAACTTTGCATCATAATCAGCGAACGCCTTTTGTGATGTTGGCAAGAGTGCTGTCAACCGCTTTTTCTTATCAACATCATCTTTGGTATTGCGCTTACTGTTCACAACTTTCTTGTGGAAGTCCAAAGAGTTGTATTGATAATGCTTAATTTTCCTCATCACTTTCGTTTTCAATAAGCGTTCGTAATAAAATAGAAAGATTAAGACTGACAGGTATATCTTCAGACTGTATCAAATCCACAATGTTATTATAACTCAGTCCTTTCTTAACTAGACTTCTTAACATTTTGACATAATAAGGAGTAATATCTTTATTGTCAAACACTTCTTCTGTGAGGTTTGTCAAGTTTTCTCCAAATGACTCCATGCCTATGCGCTTTACTGATGACACATTATTCATTCTCTTCATGACATATACATTACGCGAAAAAAGCTCTTTGATAATTAATGGAGAATGGGTCACGATGATACCATACGACTGGTATCTCTCCAACAGTCTATTGATGGCTGTCATCAACAGAGTTATTGCATTAGGATGCAAATGTGTTTCGGGTTCATCAAATAGTAGTAAGGAGTCATATCGAATATTGGCCACCACACTGCTAAACAAATACAAGAATGTATTCTGCCCTGAACTGAAAATTTCATATTTAGCATCAATAGCATTCAACCAATCCTTCTCCTTTTCAAACTGTTCACAATTTATAATATCGTCAAGTTCTTCTTCCGAAAACAAAGGCGACAATATATTTTGCAAATGCCCTAATCTATTACAGCTTTTTATCTCTATCAAATTCTCATGAAGTTTATCTTTAATATCCTCGTCTGCTAGAATGGTTTTATATCCATTCCTCATAACCGACATTCCACAATAAACATACTGAAACTCTACCGTCTGATGAGGAATCTCAAAATGATCGAAAGGACAGTTTGATACAGCAATGACCTTACTGAATATCGGCACATTTGGTGAAAAAAGCTTAGTGGCTTTCTTATATATACTCATAGGTAAGGTTGTTATAAATTGAGTTTTTCCTACACCGTTTTTACCAATAATAGCATATAAACGATTAGGTATTCTCCCCTCATTGCGAAAATCAAAATGTATTAAAGTAGGATGGTCTGCATAATTTGGCGTGAAAAAGTAATCGAAAGAATACTTATCGTTTAAATCAATATCCTTCAAAAGATAGGGTGCTTCACGTTTTGTTCTTTCTGCCTCATCACTTCTAATAAGGCATCTTTTATACAGTCCTATGCTATTTTCAAAATCTTTGGCAAATAAAGGGAAAACCGAACAATCTCGCAAAGCATAAAGAACATTTAGATATTGATTACCAAACACTTCTTTTATGTTGCTATAGTAGTCCATGTCTTGACCAAGAGAGCACATATCATCCCCTATTTCACATTTACCCTCTTCTATGCTTTTATAGATCCAGGAATGTTCATTCTCTGCTTTCTTTACATTACCTATGATTTTCAACTTTCCAATAAATTGCCTTTTTCCATGCTCATCATAGTAACTCAATCCAAAAGAAGCATTCACACCATAATCGTCCCACCTATTCGCAAGAAGAGACAAGCAAGGATACTCTGCGACTTTTACTGCCCTATCAAAAACATATGGACTATCAACATATGTTACGAAAATTTTCAAACCATTTGAATAAGAGATATTCTCTTCAGTATCTTTACTAACAGCAACATCAGGTATTATTATCACATCACTAATGACAATACTCTCCGTATCAATTACATCTTTGAATATATCCAATAATGTTGTACTGACATTTTTCTTATCAATCCCATCGAATTCATAAGGGCTAACACGTATTTCTAAATGATAATAATCTCTTCCTCCACACCAATTATCGTGATTGTAGCATTCGCCCATCATATTCTCTTCTTTGAAAATATGTAGGATTTCCTTTTCGTGACGTGCCTTTAACAAGGCACGTACTGTAGGATAAAAGCATTTTAAATCATCACTTAGCTGTTCCATTTTTTTATAATTACTTATATTTTGCCCAAAATTCCGCTTCCACAGTTTTGTCATTCACTATACAATTTCTCAAATAGGCTATTTGCCTATTAGCCCATTCTCTTACTTTACTATTAGAATGTGTAGTTAAAGTTGACAACATGCTTATTTGATTTTCAAATAGAGGAATGGCAGAACCTGTTACAGCAAAAGTTCCAAGATTATCTTCCAATGCTATCAATACATCCTCTTGATTACCATACTTATCCAAAATCGTCAATAGCAGGGGAGTGAATGCCTTATTATCTGTGGTTACAGGCATCAAGTCTACTAATCTTTGTGGAGCCATCGCCGGATTTTTTTCACACCACAGCAAGAAATCATCCGTATGGTCTCTCTTAAATAATACAGGGTTCTCATTGATTGCCGAAACACCAAGTAAATCTTTTAGCCGCAGATAAAACAAACTTGTATTATCACTAAGCAACGCCTTTGACAAATCTTGCCATATATTTCTGAAATATTTAGCGACAAGAACTTCATATAAATCTCTTAACTGATAGTCATAATCTACATTTATATCTGTTTTTGATAAATATTTTAATATTTCTTGATGTATTTCTACAGCAAACTCATAGTCTTCTCCTTCTGACAGTATTTTCTGTGCTATATTTATATAGTCATAATCATCCATCATTGTTGCAGAGACAAGCCTAAAGCGTAACATTAGTGATTTTAAATGGTTTGTTATTTTCGGATATTTAACCAATTTATTTCCAAAAGAAAACATCATAGCCATTCTCAATATGCAACATACACCATTCTTGCATGTCTCTATCTCTTTGAATATACGAACTATATTGGCTTCTGTCATTACTGCAAATTGCAGATGCTGCCAATACACGATAAATGCATCAGTGGGCACAAAGCCATCTTTGATCATTTTCAGCAAAAAATCAAAATATTTGTCCGATGGCAGCACAGACCTCTTTCCCAATATGGCAAACAACAATCTCTTATCATTTAATTCACATAAATCATGGAATACTGCTTCAAATATATGATTCTTCAAAGTTGCAATAAAATCAACATAAAAATCTGATTTTGCCTTTGGGTCTTCATTTAATACAGTGATACCGTCCTTTACGAACTGGACAGCTTGTTCTTCACCCATATTCTCCGCCAATGTCTTACCAAACGGAATGGTTAGGTTCGTTTCGGCAAGCATTAAGTTTCGCAATAATTCAAAAGAGTAGATATTACTATTTACCATTTCCTTTGCCATCTTTTCAAACTCCCATTCTTGCGTCTTCATTTTTTCTTCAAAAGGAACTCCCAGTGAAGCATGGCAAGTTTCTTGTTCAATACGTGAAAATCTTGACACAAAGTCGTTTTTGGTCAGCTGTTGTTGCAACGTATTATATATCTGTTGCAAATTCGCATCCATCCTTGGGTACAATCTATTGCGAAATAAAGACAAGTTCTCTTGCATCTTATCCCAATCATATCCCAATAGTTCTGCTATCTTTTGCATATAAGGCAAGATTAAAGAAGCCATACCAAAATTACACAATACCCCAAAACTATTCTCAAAGATAGATATAGCCTTACCTTTCCATTTCGTATTATTCTCTATTTCTGTCAACAGTAAGTCTGCACACCCTTTCAAATAGGATTGTATTTCGTTTCTATCAGTTGTAGAATAGCATTTCAATTCTGTTGTTCCTTGTTTTTCTGCTCCAGAAAAATAAAAGAAACTACTGGTAGATAAGGCTCGTGCCAATGCTGAAAGGACTATTTTTTTATAATCCTCTATATGCATATATTTCTTCAAGAATCCAAGTCTCTCAGATAGGCTAACACTTGTAGCAGGAAGTACTATCGGGAACAAAGAACAAAAATCAGAAGTTGCGTTATTTGCCCATTCTTCATTTTCCGCTAGTGCAAGTCTCATCATCAAGAATGCACCTTTATGAAAAGTTCTCGAATCAAAACAAAGCTTTTCTATTGCCCATACCAAATTCCTTCGTCCAACATCTATTTTTCTAAGTTCATCTATCGACAAGGAAGCCAAAACACGATACAACAAATCGGAAACTGCAATAGGGTTCACTTCTACAAACGTGCGGAAGAGGCGTGAACCCAATTCAGTGTTAATCACTTCCACGTTCCCAAAAGGGCTTTTTTCACCTAACAAATTATTCAGCATTTCACGAGCTTTTTCATGAAAGCCCATATTCTTGAATTGTTGGTGAAAGGCATGTATCAAATTGTCGGAGTCTTTTGATGTTTGTATTGCATCAATAACCTTCAACAATCTTTCTGTAGAGCATTTATCTATCCATTCCACTATCAAATATAAGGCCAATGGAATTGGTCGTAAGCCGACTGTTCTTCCAGATTCCTCCATAATCCCTCGCTTTAGACATTTTTGAATGAGTTCATCAAATTCATTCATCATTACCTCTTCGTCTGCATTTGCTATGGAAGTAATGCTCTTGTTTTTTGCTACATATTCCAGTTCGCTCCTTCGTTCATCTTTCCAACCAATAAATCTAAATAGAGCCAAGGTTTGAATCATTGTACGTTTTTCATCAGTCTCTTTAATGCCTAACAGTTTCGTCATCAAGTCTTGGTCGCCTAAATTACCTAAAGTTTTACCTCTATTCAAAGAGTCTATCAATAAGACTGCCATCATAGGAATGCCACCAGAGAATTCTTGTATTCTTTTTCTTTGAGTATCATTAAATTGAGCGCCACGTTGTTCCAACAGTTGCACTACCACTTCTGCGTCACTATTGTCAAGAACAATATAGTTTACATCCTGCCGTTGCCTTTCCTCTGGTTCATTAAAAATAGTAATAATAGTATTATTTACATTTTGAGTTATAGACTTCAAGTCGACTACACGATTGAGCGTTTCTTTATTACAATTGTCCAATACTAAAACCGCTTCCTTATATTCTTTGAAAAAAAACGAGAGTTTATTCTCCAATTTTTCGATTGTAGTTCTTTGGCAATCACAATATAGGTAATGTACGTTTGCGTCAGAATCTCGGAAGCACTCTAATACTAATTTTGTTTTCCCTAAACCAGACAAACCTAAAAGTCTAATAATGCCTTTTCCCCTTATCAATTGTTCCTTGTGGTCACGAAGTTTTGTTGTCCAAATAAATTTTCCTGAAAGTTTAGTATTCTTTGCTTGTTCTTGCCACCCGATAAAAGGACTATGTTTCATACCTATATTTTTCAAAGCAGCTAATGCTGATTGCAATATGGCATCTTTTAAATCTTTCGTCAATTCATCTTTTGCGTTTTTTTCTTGTTTTTTATTTTTCAAATGAAATTTGATAGGAAAACGACGTCCCCTTGAGTCAAACGGAATAAGTTGTGTATCATCATCTGGATTTCCATTCACAACATTCATTACAAGAATGATTTGTTCTTCAAAAACTTCTGATTTTCCTAAAGCTCTATGAAATTCACCATATACATTAGCATTGGGTTCTCTTCGTAACCCTTTTATCATTTTAAGCTTTTTTCCTAAATTTAGCCACCATGTATTAGGTGTTGTTATTGTCATATCACCGATAAATATATCACAAAGATCAATTTGTTCCATCATTTTGTCTGCAACAGAAGGTGTACCTGCTTCATTTCTTAGCCCCTCATCTAATTGAAAGAAAACACCTTTCAGTTTTCCTTTGTTTTCAATTTTTTTACAGACATTGTTTATGCATTCTATTAAAAATGCCTTATTGTCAAAACCTTGGTCTTTTGTTTGTGTTTGCCAAGAGAAAAATATATGAAGTGTCATTGTCGTTATAGTAATAATATTTTCAAAAACGGGCTACTAGGCTCCATCACCCAAAAAGTAGCTTAAATAAAAAGGAGAGAGGGAGCCGTTCGCCCGTATATCTATTATTTCTTATTCTTTACCCTCCAGAAGAAGTGCCATATCCTAAACAAAGGCTCGCATAGAGCCTCAGCAGGAAAATACCTCACTAGCCTCATATCCCTATACACCCTTTGGAGATTATGTCCAAGCTGTGACCAACCAAACCGATTCCGGGCATCATGCCTTCCGAAGTTCCCGGCTTCCAGCACCTCATTCAGCACAAACTTACCATACTTCTCATTCGGAGGAACGATAAGCCGAGAGGCAGGCATGCCGAACACCTCCTGCATGATATACATAATGGCACCGGCAAACTTCCACAATCCCAACTCCTTCAATTCCTTCTGCAAGGAAGTTAACATTTCACAGTTAACACTTAACATTGAAAGAACATAGTAGTAATCCAGAAGCTGCCTTAGCCCAATCCCCTCATTCATCAGATGAGCATAGATATGAGTCAACTGGAAGATGAGATTGAATTCCACTGTCGGAATCGCAATCTCCCCTTGTTCTCCCAACATCACCCGATGCGAGAACTGCTCCTCCTTCACCCTCTCATAATATTTCTGAAGCTTTTTGTTATGCCAGAAGCACAGCAGGAAGCTAGGCCGATAATGCACTTCAACCTCCACACCCTTATACGATGGGAACTCGATGTGGTGATAGCACGCCTTTTCATGAGGCGAGATAGAGCGGACAAAGGAGATAACCCGTTTATCTCCACCTTCCACCCAGATATCAATATCACCAGGAGTCCGGGAATAAGGATTCGGATACATCAATGCATTCCCCTGCCCTTTCAGGATGCAGGTTCTGAATCCCTTTTTCCTGAACCACTCAGAAACCTGGATGGCAGCATCGTTCAGCCTCACATTCGCCTTCTCCAACATTTGACTTTCCGCCATCCATTGGAGCAGCAGTTCCTTCTTCATCCCTACATGTTCCGCAGGTAGTTTCTTGATACCATCAAAGAGAACACCCACTAGGCATTGCTTCTTGGCAATACGATACAGCTCCTTCCAATCCGCCTCCTTTAAGGAAGAAGGTATATCCTTAGCAGAGCCAATGCAGAATCTTAGGAAATCAAAGAAAATCTGAAGTTGCTTTGATACAATCATCATTTCTTCAACCCTTGATACACTCCTCCTACTTCATCAGCAATCTGGTCCCAATCATACTTGCTCATATCGTAATTCACATGCTGCAATGGAGCCTCGATAATCTTTCCGAGTTTTTCAGAAAGTTCATCCACGTTGCCACAATGGAAGTAATCATCCTTTGGCAAGCCAACCTCCAGATTCGCAGGAATATCGCTCACTACTACCTTTACACCATAGCTCATCGCCTCCAACAGGGCAATCGGTAAACCTTCGTGCGAAGAAGGAAGACAATAGCAGCGGCAATTCGTCAACAGCGAATGAAGCTTTCTGCCCTTGATAAAGCCAGTAAGCACCACACCATTCTCCCTTGCCATCTGCTTCAATCCCAACGAGTACTCATCCTCGAAGTCCGTATCACCAGCCAGCACCAGCTTGTAGCCCTGCTCTATTAACTTTTTATTCTTAACTATCAACTGTCTATACGCTTCCACCAGATGATGCAGGTTCTTCTCAGGCACAAATCTGCACATTCCCAGGATATACTTGCCTTTCTCTATTCCCAGTTCCTTGAAATATTCAGGATAGTCGCAGATTTCAGGCTCAGAAACACCATTATATATAAGGTGTACATTCTTGGTTCTCCCATATTTACGGGCAATGAGATTCTTGATGACGTTCGAGATGACGATGACATCATCGGCAAACATGCAGCCCATACGCTCACCCATCTTCAGGATAGTCTTGGCAGCAAATCCCCACTTGTCCCTGTCATAGTCAGGACCATGGTGCGTAAACACCACCTTCATGCCCAGCAATTTGGCGTATGGCACCAGCAAGGCAGGACCGATGGCATGGATATGCAATACATCAGCGCCCAACTTCTTTGCCTCATTGATGGCACGGAAAGTATGGATGATGGCCTCGAAACTCTTCTTCTTAGGAGAAGGAATCGTTATCAGTTTCACACCTTTCCATTCATGCAAGTCATCCTTTACATAGTTCGAGCGACGGATCAGCGTTACGTCATACCCACGCTCCACCATTCTAGGGAACAATTCCTCACAATGCGTCTCCACGCCACCCATGATATTCGGGATACCACGAGTACCTGTTACAACTATTTTCATAAAAACTAGAGATTTTCAAAATAAAAGTATTACCTTTGCAGGCATGAATAAGATTTCAAACTATATCAAAGAATCCATACAGTACTTCGGCATCATCTTGGTGTCGATGCTCTCCGCACTGTGGCTTCTTATCAATCACAAGAGAATCAAGTGATTACTTTTTCAGGAAGCTTTCATAGAAAGCGCTTAATCTTGGATAATAATTATCCAAACTTAATTTATCATGAGCAAATTTGATTGCCCCTGCACTATAATTCACATAATTTTCAGCTGATAAAGAATTTGCCTTTTCAACAACTTCTCTCAACCCTTTGCTATTTCCACTTTCAAACTGATAACCAGTTTCACCTTCCACGACGATTTCCGGAATACCACCTATTCTGGCACCAATGACAGGAGTACCAGCAGAATAAGCCTCAATTATCGTCATCGGATTGTTCTCATACCATTCAGATGGTACAATCACAAAGTAAGCATTAGCAACCAAGTCTTTTAATTCCTTACCTCGCTTGTAGCCCAGGAACTCAACATTCTTCATCCCATAAGTACGAACAAACTCTTTGAGTCCATCTTCTTTCGGTCCTGTACCGACCACCTTCAGAGTACACTCTGGTAAATCCTTGAAAGCTTCCAGCAACGTTCTTACACCTTTCTCATATGATAATCTTCCAAAATACAGGAAATATTTCTCTTTAGGCATTGTCTTGGGTGTTTCTGCTATCGAAGTCGAGAAATTATAGAGCGTAATGTTCGGTATATTCTTCACAGCCGGCATATACTTCTCCTGTATATCCCTCGCAAAGTTGCTCACATACAGGAAACCGTCGATATACTTGGCAGGATTGAAGAAAGCATTGCGGAAATACTGCTCTGCTGCCATCACCGCACTCATCACCTTGCTGCCTTTACAACAGGTGTGGGTAAAGCATTTATAGAAGAACTTACCCTTACAATCCTCACAAATTCGTCCACTGCCATCCCTGAAAGTATAGGCAGGACATACGATACGATAGTCATGTACGGTGAATAAGATTGGAATATGATATTTCCTCAGAACCGGAAAGATGGAAGGAGTAATCTGTCCCCACATCAAGTGAATATGGGCGATATCAGGACGTTCGTCCTTAATCAACTGTTCAATCTTCTTTGCAGCTTCAAAGTGATAGAAATAGTTAACCATATTCTTCACCTGTTTCAAAGGTCCCTTTCGGGTTTCCTTCGACTCAGGGAAATACTTGCTATAAGGCGAAGGATTATTCTCTTCCCACTTCAAGGTAAAGTAAACCACTTGGTGGCCATGCTCCTCCAACAGTTTGCCAGTATTGAAGCAAACTGTTTCCGCACCACCTTTATTATAATTATATACGTCGATTAATAGTACTTTCATTTTCTATAAAGTATTACTGATATGCATAGGCTGTATCTCTTCAAAAGAGCCATCATGGTAACAATACGCTCCAGATAAATCATATCTTTGTCCTATGCTTTGATAAGTTCCTTTCTGAATGATATATTTTTCACCAAGCGAATAGAAGGCTAAAGCAAGGTTATTATCTGAAAGATATTGATCCAAATACTCCTTTCTCATGGCCAATCCATTCATTTTGCCGATGGAAAAGTTCCTTGCCACAATTGTATTATCACTTTTAGCTCTGATAACACCACGCTCTGCGGTATATAAGTTTAATGCTTCCATTACGGAGTGATTCGGCATACTAACTTCTTTCAAATACATTTCCGTTTCATCCAACCCAATCCATTCTTCCTGTAATTGGGCTTCGTATGAAAGATTGATTTTAAAGGTTGCTCCTTTACCAGGATTTTCCCAATCATCAACATCACGAAGAGTTCGCTTATAAGTTTCAGCCCAAGGGTATTCGTTCCAAAGATAATCTATGCTACCATTCCTGCGTTCAGGCATCCATCGTCCATAGAAATTCTGCATAGCAGCCCATCTCCAAAAAATCTCAAGTTCCTTATACTTGATAAAAGCTGCATTAGAGAACAAAAACAAATCCTTTACTGTGTCTTCTTCTGCATCAAGCCTATAACCATCATAGCACGTCAACACTATCCATTCTGAGCCATCAGTATCTTTCACCATTAGCCTTGGTTTCTGAATAGGATGATTCTCAGAAAGCCACTGTTCATTAGTTACCATTTCCACATTCTCCAACTCGTCTGCTTGAAACGAAGTGTAAGCCTGCGTATCAGAAGCATTCAATATGGTTGGATCTATTCTTGAATATTCTCTTGTATGCCATGGATAAGGAGTTGGCTCTATGTCGTTTTCTGTCGGAGAATACAAATAATTACAACCATCAGCAACCTTGAAATGGTCACTCAATAATGCATCAGCCTTGTACAAAGCCAACCAAAGATATTTCTTTCCAAAACGCTCTGTCAGGTTATTGTACCTTCCTTCAGAATAAACATTATCATCCAACTTACCCAATTCATCATTCCAGTGAAAATCATGCTTGGCTATATTGGCAACCATCAATATAATATCTGCAAGTAGCAGAGTCTTAACGTGAGTACCTTCTTTTTTCAAAAAAACATCACTGTTTGCACGGCTATTTGTTCCTATAATATACCTTCGGAAATCAGAAAATCCATAAAGTGTTTCATACATCTTCCAAGAACCGTTACTTAAGCCAAAATAATCCTTAGATATTTCTTCAGCCTTGTCAACAACCAAATCATAAGGATTCTTAGAAACGAAAGGTGGGCTTATAGCACTAAAGTGAGTATTTATTCCATTCAGTTTATCAGCCAAATCCAAAGTCAACATAGTCCATTGGCGCACCAATATATCTTCAGGCGCTTTATGGTCTTGGTAAAAGAACCGCAATATCAAATCAGCAATCTTAGCTGCGTCGGTTGCATCATGTTTTCTAAGCAAATATCCATAGATGGCAGAAGTGACAACTTGTACAACGTATGGGTCATTACAATCAAAGAACTCATTAAGTGCAAAAAGAGCCATTTGAGGTTTATTGCCGAAAATTTCAACCAACTTTCTCATAACAACTCCCCTGACATACGGATGGGGAGAGGTACACATCCAACAAAGCAAAATAACAACCTTACTCCATCCTTCATCTGTATCTTCACGTGGAATTATGGCAATGAAGTCAGCAAACCATTGAGCATCCAACCGATGAGAATATTCCTTGTTCACCATTGTTGACCAAGCCTTGTCACGATGAGCCATATCCACACTTTTTAGTACATGATGGACAACCATAAAGACCTCTAATGTTAAGTCTTTCAGAAAGTCATGCAGAATTCTTACACTAAAGATATTGTTGTTTTGCATCCATTTGAGGATTGCCTGATTGTTCTTTCCGTGATGGCGCAAACTGGCAAGTATCAAATGATACATTTTTGTCGCAATCTTCCGTTCAAGCAATTGAGGTGTAAGTTCCCATTCAGACAACAAGGCTATAATGAAACGACGATAGCTTGCATACTCCCTATGCGTACCTTTCTCAAGTATAAAATCTACTTTGGCTGCATCTGTCATTTTGTTATGCATAAAGATATCTGCCATCAGAAAATCACCCATTTTCTGGTATCCAAACATAAGCCGTTCACCCTGTTGCCCCGTAGATAACATCAAGTTCTCCTTCAATATCCAGTTCAACAGATTGTTCGACCACGTTCTGTTCCTACATATTTGGTCTGCATAATGCCTTGCTTTCTGTCGGGAAATATCACTACATTGATTGTAGTACAGCGAGTAATTGGCAAATTTCATGAGTGCCTTTTCTGTCACATTACGATGAGAGTCTTCATCTACGCCTTTCGACACTATGTCATTACGGTATTTGATATATTGATGGAAAAGTTCAGAATATGAGAAATCACCCATCGTAAAACGAAAATCACAATTAGCAACAACACAAAACATGCACAGAAACAGAGGTTCATTAAATTCGGCAAAATATCTCTTTTGAATTTCTCCATCAGAATCTTCTATTTGATAATAAGCAAAATACTTTTGGATAGCCTCGTTCGTATTAGCTTCAAATCCCCTAAGTTCTATTATGCTGCAAGGAATGCTCAAATCGAAATTTTCATCTTCACGATAGGTAATCAGTAGTTTGAGTCTGTCATACAGTTTAAGCAAGGTTTCCATTCTCTTCATCGCCACGTTCCAAAAGTACTCCGTAGCTCCCTCATTCAAGGCATCTATGATGATAAGGGCATTGGAATTTTCTTCAATCATTTTGTCGTTGAGTTTTTGAAGAGCATTCTCACCAATGCCCATCATACTACATAGTTGGGCTTCAAAATCTTGGTCTTCAGAAAATCTACTGCCAAACAACAGATAAACATTCATCTCTTTGCAAAGCCTTTCTGCTGTTGCACAAACATAGTGCGTCTTTCCCATTCCAGCTTTGCCTTTGGCTAATACGATTTGGTTCTTTCCCAATCTCCATTTATCGATGAGTGGTTGCAATTTTGGATATTCATCTCGATAAAAATCTTTTATTTTAGGTGACCATTTTTCTTTATTTGGATTATTATTACGCCAAATCCGCAACATCGTAAACAGTATATCATAATCTCCTTTGCGGTATTTTACCAGTTCTTTTCCAAAACTTATTATAGCTTTATACTCGATTTTTTTAACATCTTTTTCTTTATCTAGTCTATACTGCCTTAGCGCAAACATATTTACTTCTTCGTCAAAGTCTGAGTTGCCAACATGCAGATTCCTATTATATCTCAATGCAGCATATCCAACAGCCTTTTCCACTTGCCTTTGGCTTGTACCTCTACCACAAGGCGAAAAGTCCTCACTTTGCCAATTCTTGGAAACAACCACATTGTGGTTTTCAAATCGGGTAGCAAGGCTTTTGATAGAAGCATACCCCAAACTGCCGCCAAGCTGGTTGACAGTTATTCCTATCACTGAACCTTTTTCATTGAGGACAGGAGAACCAGAGAAGCCTTTATAAGAAGTGAAAGCCAGAGAATCTGTTCTTACGACAGTTGTATCATAGTCTTCCTTTCTGTTACCGAGTCTGTCCTGCACCTCCATGCTAATGATATCGGAACAGTTGCCAAACTCCTTCGGATAACCAACTATAGTAAGCTGTCTGTCCTCATTAAACTCCGCAGCCAGCAACTTTAAGTAATCCTCTTGCTGATAATCCTTGCATCTTAGCAACACAACATCCACATTGACCCCTTCTTCCGCAATATACTCCACATCACAAAGCACCTGTTTATCAGTAGAGATAATGACGGGGACACCATTTACTGCATTTTGCGCAACAATATGTCGAGCCGTAACCAATGTATCAGGAGCGACAAAGAAAGCTGTTCCTCTTTCATTGTCACATCTTACAGGCACGACAGAAGCATAAACAACCTTTCGTATATCAATAGGATACTTCATACTCATTTGCATTAGCTGTTATTGAATAATGTAGCTTATCTTTCAAAGATTCTTTACTGGCAAGAGACTTCAATATATCATTTTCTCTATTGTATCTGATTTCCCGATGAGATAAATCTTCAGGAAGCGGAGCAATGATAATACGAGACAAGGCTTGGTAACTTGGTCTGGCGCTTGCACCCCCTGTTACAAAATAACGTTCGCTATCAGCAATACTTACCAATTCTTTAGATGTACTATGCGCACTTCCATGATGCGATATTTTGATGGCATCAAACAATACAGGCTTTGGGGTATCTTTATAAACATCCCCTATTTTTTTCACTACCTGGGCAGGATTAGCATCCCCCATAAACAAGATTCGATGTCCTTCATGCTCCCATATAAATGTAATAGAGGCTTCATTTGCCGGAGATAAATCCTTCATTTTTTCATCCGCATAAAGCTTCAAGGCATTCTCATCAAGAACCTTAGATGATACTGGCACCTCATCAAACCCTTCGTAATCCTCTTGCTCCATAATCCGCATCAGTGCTTCGAATATGGTTTCTTCCTTATCATAATCAAGCTTTTTGGGCTTATATAAGGTTTTCCAAAATAATAATCGGTATTTCTTGTCCAAAGTATCCAATGCCTCCTTATTTGGTGACAGGAAGATTATGTGTCCCATATTATTCCCCAGGTCAACCATAGAACTTTCGTCTGTGATATACTCCCTGCGCCATGCCTTCTTCCAATTATCGTTTTCTAATATCAATTTTGCAAGAGACATTGAAGTTTCTGCATTTATCTTCTGCTCCAGCATATCAACCACAACAGGTAAATGACCGTAAACTCGTTTCACATTCTCCACCATCTTCTCATCCCATTCCTGCAAATCATCAGATGTCCGCTGATAGCAATTATAAAAGATATGATTGATGGTTAAGTTGGGCTTGGATTTCAGCATTCCTATCAACCCATTGATATGGTCATTATCTATATGCGTAACGATCAGATAATCAATATGACCATGAAATTCATTCTTGATATAGTCATTAACCTCTGGTTTATAGAGGCCACAATCCACCATGATATGCAGTTCCTTGTCACCATTTTTTAACAACAAGGTAATACAATCACCGGTACCTACATTGAATGTTTTGAATTTAAAATGCATAACATTATACTTTTCTATTTTTTATAATCTTAGCAGGAATTCCCGAAACTAATGCATTGTATGGAACTTTTTTTAATTACTACACTATTTGGTACAAATACTACATTGTCACAAAGATTCACCGAATGTTTCCAATGAATTTCAACCCAAACGATAATCCTTTTAAGCAACCTTTAACCACACCCATATTATGACACTTCAATATATAGAAAAAACTCTCCCAAAAAATTCTATGAACAACAAACAACAAACTGATAACCTTTCCAAATCCCGATTCTTTTCCATAAATAAAGCGATACCAGAAAACTAAATAATTACCAGCTTTAGCTTGTGCTATTTTTATATACCGCTTACCATCATTAGTAGAAGCCGCATCCAAATGCTTGAAATAAGCATCTTGACAAACTGCTATTTTATAACCGCATAAATATATTTTATAAAACATAACTTGGTCATCAGGAAGAGCATAACCACTTTTCTCCAACCATAATTCATCGGCAAAATGAATTTTTTTCAAGACATCAGAAGCTGCAAAACAATTTGATCCATGACCTGTTTGGCTATAATATTGCCGATTTATATCTAACTTCGTATTCAAAACAAAACCTCCACAACGATTTATTTTCATAAAAAAGTCACCATTTAAAGGCTTTGCTATTTCGCTTCCTATGAAACGATTTAGATATTTCTTTACCAAAGACTTATCCCTTGCGCTATCTTCCAATATAGGAATGCAACATTGAGCATTCGCTTTTGCTAATGTATCAAACATCTTTTCCACATACTTAGATTCAAACTCAACATCATCATCAAGCAATAGAATATATGGAGTCCTGACGTCATCGATAGCAAACAAACGCTGTTTCACCATTCCTTTATCAGAATAAACAAAACGCTCATATCCCAACTTCTCCTTAGGAGGATTATAGCCTTTGGGAAGAACAACGACAACCTCCTTAGGAGGTATAGTTTGACTATCTATTGATTTTAAAAGAGCAGTGTATTTATCACCACCCTTTCCTAAAGATCGTATATATATAGAATATATTCTTTCTTTCATTTCATTAATATTGAATAACAAATAAATGTTTTATCGCTGTAATTGCCATATCCAACAAGACATTGACAAAATAAGCTAATATCACATTAAATATAAAAAACAAAGCCATACACAGACATTTTTAAAAAAGAGAACTGTTTTTTCCAAAATTCAGTAATAATCCTAGACCTTCTCCAAAGAACAATGATGCAATCATTATGAAAATAATGGAATAACAGCTTTAGCTATTTCTATTTTATTTTTGTCATAGTTAGATGCTTTTAACTCATATTAGCGCTTACTTATTAAAGAATACAATTGATAATAATCATTAGCTAACACTCTATCTGAATATAGTTCATTATAATAATCTGCCGTAAATAGCATATCACGTGAACCTAACATGGATGCTAGTTTTTCTTTTAGGTCAATAGAATCATTGGCTTTGAAAAAAGTGCAACTTGGCATTGCATTCTCTTTAAAAAATGGAACGTCAGACAATAGAACCTTCTTTCTAAAATAATAAGCTAATGACAATACTCCAGACATTGTTGCAGATATATAAGGATAAACAATAAAAGTAGCATTTTTGAAAAGATTTGCAACTTCTTCATCCTTTATAAAACGATTTAATCTTACAACGTTTCTACTTGTTGTTGGATAATCCACGCCTTTTCCAGCTATAACAAGTTTGTAATCATTTACTGTATCTAAAGATTCAAAAGCTCTAATCAACAAATCGACACCTTTATATTTATCTACTGTGCCAAAAAACAAAATATATTTATCGTAGTCCTTTAACTCCGGAACCTGTTCTTTACCATTTTTTATGGTCGATGTTACCAAAGATGGGAAATGAGAAAATATTATTTCTTTTTGTGGATAAATTGCTTTTAGTTTCTCACACTGCATCCTTGAAGATGTAGTGAGGTATAGAGCTTGTCGTATAAACCTTGCGCAACCACTTTTTATAAAATAGGTGATGATCTTTTCTTTCAATGGCAAATTCTCTCTTTCATGTTGAATTAAGTCATGTATTGTCAGACAAATATTTGATCTAAAATTACATCCACTTAAATAATTAGCAAAAGCATATTCTCCGTTTAAGAAATGTATAACATCTGGTGATTGTTGCTTCACTATTTCAGACATTTTTTTTATAGCTTCTCTATAATATATTTTGTCTATAAATCTCTTAAACGTAGATTTCGATTTCTTGACTATACTAATATTGGTATTTATAGGAATTATACCAGAATATGATAGCTTTTCAGACTCTCCTAACAAAGCAAAGACCTCAAAACGTCCATCTGCAGAAAGAGTATTTATAATGGTTGCAACAAAAGGGACCATTCCAACAGCTGGTTCTGTTGCAACAAGCAATACTTTTATTTTTGTCATAATACATTCTAAAAATTAAAGCGCATAATTCTATTATGCAACTTTACACTGTTATATTTTTCCTTAGTTTTTCCAATAACACTTTAGATATTTCTGGATGTACTTTTCTACAGAAGAAAGCACCACTGCGAATAATATCTTCGTATTCGTCTTCATTTAATGTCAAAGGCGAGCCAATATGGCTACGCTCCTCTACCATCTTATTCCAGTTAATGTAACGCAGAGAATGGATACCATCAATATTAAGTTCCTCCTCATGACCATGAAACAAGGTTTGGAAAATCAGTTCATCAGCGCAATAGGTATGATGGAACCGTTTAAAATACGTAATATCGTTCTTTTCCTTTTCAATGACATATTGCGCTAAACTGCGATGCCATGAAAACCAATTCCATCCACCCCAAAGTCCAGGGATTGGCTTACGCCACCATATCCGCCTACTGATAAAATTTATTCCTCGAACCATAAAGTTAACCAGTCTATTATCACGATGTGGAATATCAATGAAAAAGAAAGGTAGAACACGAGACGGATATTTTTTCTTCATACATTCATTATTGAAAGCAACACTTTCTATCTCCATAAAACTTCGTCCTTCATTCTTTTCAAAAAAATCGTCGAACTTTTTGTTTGAATGCACAGGAAAATCCTGACCACTAATCAAATGGAAGTAAGAAATCGCCCCCACAGAATGCTTATAAGCGGCATGAAGCAACCGCAACGTCACAGCTATTTGGCTATACCCCCCATGGGCCACTTCCATTCGCTCATTACCTTCCAAAAAAAGCACATGATCCGAACTGTTCTCATCCATGAACTTTTGTCCCCACTCAGCTTTCCTGTCAATATTGATAAAGAAATAATGATTGGGAGCAGATAGCAAGCCAATAATATCTTTAAGTAGCTTAGGATAAGCGTGAGCTGTAATTAAAAAAGCATGATTCAATGCCATAATCTATTCAATTCTTTTAATAATTTTTTCAATTCCATTATGCACGGGAACACAACCCCCTATCACGATGGCAAAGGTCAATAAAGTGTGCAGCACCGGAATCAGGCATAAAGGACAGCCCATTGCTGTCAACACCTTCTGTGCCACACCTATTACCAACATCTGCAACACATAAATCTCCAATGAATAACGTCCAAACCATTGTAAAAAAACGTTAAGACGTTTTGTCTTTAAATATCCTATAGCCAAACAAGCCAATGGCATCATCAGCAGTCTATATGCCATTTCGTAATAAGGAATAAACACTTCAGACTGTTTTTTTAGCAAGAAGGAAACACTTAACAAAATATCCCCCGATTATATGTTTCCAAGTCATGCTTCTGCCAAGACAAGAATACCATGCCACCAACATTCCGATGAAAAACATTGGAGCCTTAGTGATGCCTATTTCCAACATATTATAATAATGTGGAGCAAAATTATAAAATGCAAAACATGCAGAAATACACGTCATAATAATGACCAAAGTTCTTGTCACAAGACCAACCTCTTTCTGTCTGGCAAACAAAAACTTATAAGCAAAAGGAAACAGAAGGTACAACGCTACAGACATGGAGATATACCACATTCCATCATTACCAAAGAGCCAAAAATAAAGCGAAGTTATTTTCAACAGAAAAGTTGATACGGATATACCACCTATAATCAAACTTAACAGGAAAAACGGTAAGCCCATAATCATATAAGGCAGCAGCACACGATTTACTCGCTTTAAATAAAACTTACGCAAATCACCATTCTTACTAAACGAATAATACAAGCCGAATCCAGACAAGAACAGAAAGCCTTCTGTAAAAGCAATCCTTGCAAAAGGTCCAACAGCATGAGCTATAAGCGACTCACCTATTCCTGCCCACTTGAAAGCATGTAACAAACAAACACCTAAAATTGCCATCCCCATAAGTTCCTGTCTGAGCTTAGAGAAGATGGCAAAATTACATTTTAAAATCATAGCAAAAATTCATTACTTTTCTTCATCCACAGCCTTACGCAAAGCGTCAATAAATCCGCGGCCATAAGTAAGGTCAGGTTCCATCATATTACCTTCGCCCCACTCATTCCAAGATTTCAAGAAAATCAGTTGTTCCTGCTCTGGCTTGTTCTTCACAGCCTCTAAAGCAAGCTTGGCATTCTCATAGAAATACTCTGGCTTAACATTTACAAAGAATGTTCCGTTCCAACCGCTTCTTGGTGTGTGATCCCACTGAGGAATAATGCAGGGAATAACATCTCTTGCCTTATCCTCCTCCGTCACCAAGAATGGCAGATACTTCTTATAATCGGTCATGAATGGAGGACGATGAGTAATGTAACCCTTTAAGTTTTTCCAAACTCTATTAATGCCACGACCAGCGCGTCCCATATTTCGAAGTGCATTACTAGTGATTCCACCTAATCTCTGATAGCTAACTGCATTATACCCCATAGCAAGCAACGATTCTTTCGTTATGCTAGGATGTACAATATTTGCCACCAAATACAAATCTGGGAATCCAGCTTCTTTCGTCCATTTACGGAAATTATCCAGATACTCTTGTGGAACATCCTTAGGAGCAAAGATGTAAAGCAGCGGAGCACCATTCACTTTGATGTATCTCTTATCTTTAAATGCCTTTAACAGGAAAGCAAAATGCATCATCTCATCCTCCATTCCAGGATAAGTTTGTTCCATCAGCAACTTATTGGTAGAAGTACCATCACTATTCCAGTTCTTTGCATACCAGCTGTGGTTAGCCCAACCTAAACAGAATGGGAAATCAGGTTTACCCGACTCCAAGACTTCATCAAAAATATCTGCAATCAATCTCTTGCCATTACCGAACCAATAATGCCAATAGCAGAAGCCTTCCACACCAGCCTCTCTTGCCATCTGCGCTTGCTGTTCACGAACGATAGGCAAACGGAGGTCATAATACCCCAACTCTGTAGGAACACGAGGCTGATTGTGTCCCTTAAATAAAGGCTTAGCCTTACCTACATTTGTCCACTCAGTAAAACCCTTTCCCCACCATTCGTCATTTTCTTTAAATGGATGAAACTGAGGAAGATAAAATGCTAAAATTCTTGGTTTCATATTTTATATTTATTTAATTTCTATACCTAATTTTTCTATTTTTTTTCTTATGCCGTTGTTCAATAAAGGTATTGAGAAGAATAGACTTTCCTTTGCTCTGCTTGCTGCTACATAGTATACTCTATGCGATTCATTATTCTATAAATCGGGATGCAAGAAGAAACCAAGTGCCTTTTCATCACCAAGACAAATCATGACATTATCGAATTCGTCACCCTTTGCCTTGCGAATAGTCCTTTGAATAATACTAAAGTATTTACAACTCACGTTCTCTAATCTTACGAATTATCTTACGCAAAAGTGGATTGTATTTCAATAACTGAATATAAAGAGCATCATTCAGCTGAAATTTTCTTTTCACATATCCAAAAGGAACTAGTCTTAACTTTTTTTGATATTCAGTGAAATACAGAGGATACCAAACAGGATTTAGCAATAAAGAATCAACGAAACCATATAAAGTTCTAACATATGAAAAGTATAGGACATCATATAATCGAGAATTTGTATTCTTGCAGTCCTCCATCATCAATTCATAATTACCCAATATATCTATCGCCAAAGGAATCTTTGCCGTAGTACAAATACTGTCTTCTCTATATCTATAATAATATACATAATGTGGTATTTCTACCATGCATACATTTTGAATAGCTATATTTTTTCCTAAATCATACATAAACAGAGTATCCTCATTATTACGCCCTTCTCGGAATCGAGTGTTACCAATAACATCTCGTCTATATAACTTATTCCAAACAGTATAACTTGTTTGTTGGCTCATAGTTTCTGAAAGGAATTTATCAGCAGATATAACTTTCTCCTTCTCAAGTAACCATTCATCCCTAAAATTGCTTATCTGCCCATCTTGATACCTGTATATCATTCCAGAAACAATACCCACATTTATGTCATCTTTGATTCGTCCATACAACATATCCAAGGCATTATTTACTATAAAGTCATCGCTATCAACAAAACTGACATATTGACCGGTAGCAACATCCAATCCAGCATTTCTTGCAGAAGACAGGCCTCCATTTTTCTTATGCACGACTTTTATACGAGCATCTTTATTTGCCCATTCATCACACATCTTTGAACAATCATCAGGAGAACCATCATCAACCAATATAATCTCAAGATTTGAATAAGTTTGATCAACAATTGATTGTACACACTCGTCTAGATAATCTTGAACTTTGTATATTGGCACTATTACACTGATTTTTTTCATTGTATTATCTGATTGCATTTGACATTCGCTCCAAGAAGGAACATTGAAAAGAATAAAAATTTACTATTAAATGGAATCTCAACCATAGAAATCGCAAGTATCATAAATACAAAAACTATTATCGGATAAGTGTTAACATCCAACCTCTTATCATTTGGATAAACGAAATACATAAAAAGTAAAAATGAAACACAGCCCAAGAGTCCAACTTGTATAAACATATCAACTAAGCCGTTTTGGGCATCATATGCACCTGTATACATCATAGAAATTACAGCAGAATTACCATAACCAAATCCAAGCAAAGGATTTTCATAAAAAGCTTTTTGAATGTTTTGGTAAATACCCAACCGACCTGTTAAAGTTAAATCTTCCTGAAGCACATTTACAACAAAATCTTGAACAACAGGAAACTGTAAAAACCATGTAGTAAAAAAGAAAAAAACAATATCACAAATAAAGAGAGTCACAAAAAACACCCTCGTCGAATACAATTTTGCCTTAATTCTTTTTGGCAAAAGGAATGCCATAAAAACAAATAGACCAACAGCCATAAGGGCAGTGCTACATAAAGTATGAAAACATATGGCAAATGACAAGAAAAGCAGCAATAACATATAATATTTACTTTTTCCTTGCAATTTAGGATTCAAATAGTAATATAAGATACTAAGATAAATATTAGTATAGCAAACGGCAAACTTATTGCCTATCATATATGAGTTTCCACCTAAAACGTCATGATTTCCAAAAGCATCCATATCAACAAAAAAGGTCAACAATGCCATACAAACGAACAAAGTTTTTACCATTAGTCTGAGTTTGCCAGTATTCGATAGTATTTCTATTAAATAAACAGTAGCAACCAATGAAAGCATTTGGTAAAAAACGTCCTTAGATTCTTGAGCTTTAAGATCATAAGAGATTCCATCTATCGCCCAAGTTTGTATATTAAGGGAATTGACACTATTGTAATTAAGATATGCAGAAATGCAGGATATCACACCAAAAGAAAGTATTGAACAATTTATATATTTATATTGTCCATTTATAAAATACCCAAAATTTTGTAGCAGAGGTATAAGTAATGCCAATCCCATTGCATTCTTGATCCATCCATAGATTGTAGGATTTATGCCTAATATTTGGCTCTTCATAAAAAGAATCCAAAATATAAATATTGTATATAGTATAACGTACCGATCTCTCATTTTCTCAATATTTTTTTCAAAACTATTTTTAACATATGAATTAATCTATAAAGGAAAGAGCAATGGTGTATTGCACAATAAGCATAAAATTGCATTTTTTTATCCTTTATATCATTCAGCGCATATATATATCTATTTGATTCAGGATAAAGGGTCTCATCTATTAACTTTCCATTATACAAGCTATAAGTTTTAAAAGTATTAATTCGATAAACTAATTCTTTTTTATGAATTTGTTCTATATTGACCTTTTTCATAAAATCTACAATAAAATGAAAATTTAAAGCAGCAGATGTATCTCGTCTAAAAGTATCTTGATGGATCATAGACTCAGAATTTGTCTGAATATAATGATAGTAAGCTTTCGGGAGATAAGCAATAGTCTTTGCATAATAAAACAGTTGAATCATTAATGCCAAGTCTTCATGCATAAAGGTGGGGGGAAAAACTACATTCTTATATAGTTCCCGGCGTACCATTTTACACCAAACCCCTGAATGCATTTGCTCTTCACTGTGCAACATCATATCAATGCCTTCTTTCGGTGATTTTACATATTTCCCCAAGACAACTTGTTCTCTATCCCCAAAGTCTTTAATAAATCCACAACATAAAATATCAGCATTTTTCACCGAAACAGCTTGATACATTTCAGAAAGTCCATTTTCATCTAACCAATCATCAGAATCCATGTGATATATATATTCACCACTTGCAAACTTACATCCAGTTTCTCTTGCTTTAGGTAAGCCCTCATTAACCTGCTTATTGATAATTTGGACCTTTCGATTAGGATATCTAGATACAACTTCTTTTAATACGCCAATAGAATTATCTGTAGTACAATCATTTACAAATATAAATTCCACATCATGAAAGTTTTGGCGCATTAAAGAGTCAGCACATCTCTTGATAAAACGCTCAACCCCAAAAACTGGAACAATAACACTTATCTTATATCCCATAATCACAATATTTTATCAAACATTCTATAAAATCGAGTTCTATTGTTCTCTAAGACATTAACATCTGCGCTTATTTTTAAAAGTTTGCGAAGATTATCATCAAACATAGCCTGATCGAATTTTTCCATATAGCGAATAAATCCGCAATTTTCTATCCATCGAAAACAATTACCAACTTTTTTGTTGGAATTATCAAAGACTATAGCTGGTGTACCAGTTATATATGCAAATATCATCCCATGCAATCGATCCGTTACTAATATACGCGATTTTTTAAGGCTGTTTAAAAAGGATTCCAAACAACCAAATTTATCCGTAGGATCAAATTTATCTCCCACATGTGTATCTATTTCATAAATAGAATCATATGACATACAACATTTATGAATACCCTTGACTACATCTGTTGAAAGAACTTTCTCTTTATCATTCCTAAAACATAAAGATATCCCATGACGCTCATTATTATTATCCCAATGCTTTAAAGTCATAACTATATCTGGAACCTCGAAACAATTTGCCTTAAAATTCTTCTGCATGAAAAGAAAAGATTCATGCTCTCGAGCCAGCAAAACTAAATTTCGCCCTTGATAAGTATATTTTGCAGATTTAAAAAACTGCATTCCCTTCTGAGTATTAGAAAAATCCGTTGTCTGTGGAAATGAAATAATTTTATTATTTGGAAACAACTTTATTATTAACTGGCGATACATTTCATATCCACCATACATGTCCCCCATATTACCACCTCCTATAATAGTGATTATATCATCTGCATTGATTTGCTTACATATGCCTTTCAACTTATCCAAATGTAAAGAAGCAGGTACTTCTATTATAGACGAATTGGGATATTTTAATTGCAATATTTTTTTTTGTGCTAAAGTAATTGCAACATCACCTAAATTCCCATAATCAGCAGCTAAGAATATAAAAACTCTGGGATAACCACCTTCTTTACTAGGAAGAACTACCTTTAGTGCGGTAGTTCTAAGATACGCTTTAAATGTAAACAACACTAGAGGTATATGTTTTTTAATGAATTTTGGTATCATGTTTTCTTTATAAAAGATAATACTTTATGGGCTATTGACGAGATTACCCCATATCTAAAGGCTTTATAATCCTGTAGTACATTATACAGCCAATAATAATAGTTAGAAAAGAAAATATCGTTTTTGGTATCTAACGTTCTATTATCATATATTTTCTGACTCAATATTTCCTTCATTACAGGTGAATACCATTCACCACCCTTTATCATTTTTCTGTTACGTAATTCTCCATATGAAGGAGCTTGGAAACTTGGTATCATTCCCCAACTGATGAAATGAGATGAATTCATACAAAATGGAGAAGTACAATGGTATCCTACAGAAATCCATTTTATGGGTTTTGACAAGTCATCAAAAATATTCTGATAAATCGGACTTGAATAACATGGTCTAAGCACACCTGTTGACATATTCAATGTGCCCCCCCACTTTCCTGCATAACAATATTCTTTTCTCTTTACCATGAAATTCTTCATAGTAAAATCGAATAATGGAGATTTAAAATCGCTTACAGATGCGACATACTCTTCTTTTGTATGCTTTGTATATAAACGTATATCATTTGATAAGTTTATTTCATCTCTAGTTGCAGCAATCTGTGGATATGCTCCTACATGTTCTATACAAAGTTTCTTTATTTCTTCCAAATATGGTTCATATTCATCACACAAATTAAACTGAACCATAAATGAGCAGCCATGATTTTTTACGTCATTAATAATATTGAAGAATTTATCAAATGCTTTCAAACGAGCTAATTCCAAATAGTGCAGTGAAAAAGAAAAATTAATATGGCTCAACTGTTCTGCAGAACATAATTCATACAACTTTTCAAAAAACTTCCCATAAGTACCATTTGTTGTTATATTAATATAATGACCATCCTTGGTCAATTCATAACAAAGGTCTGGCAATTCTTTTATCATAGTAGTTTCACCTGCACCACAAATACTAATATACGCCAATCCCCCCAAGCGTTCTTTACTTAAAGCCTTAGCTATATGTTGCGGAGAATAAGGCATAGACGGCATCTTCATCGTTCTCTGATGACGCTGTGCCACATAACAATAATGGCACTTCATGTTACAAACCGTTATCGGAATGAGACATTCAAAAAAATATTTAATCTTATCCATAATCTATAATCTTTTCATCGTATTGTAAACTTTCATTAGAAGTTCATAATATTTTGTTGTCTTAACATATTGTATAAATGGTCCTTTGCGCCTAATCTTACTAAAATTAGCTTTTGTTATCTCTCCAAATTTTAATTTATAAAACTTATTTGGAGCAATAACTAAAGAATCGCATTTATCAACATTATCTTCCATTAACATCTTTCTTTCCTGTAAATGGATATACAGAAATTCTTCTTTTACCAGAATTTTATTTGAATTAAAGAAATATCTAAAAACACCATTTTTGTTCCAAATATATAAAGCATCTTTAAAAGACTCTTTATGAAACCCAAAACGGGCTGTAGGTGTTTTAAATCCTGTATATCGAACCCTAACAAACCTATGAATGAATGTTATTATATTCATTGAGAAATCTTGTACTAATACTTTTTTCCCAAACTCAAGAAACATTCGATTGATATTTATATCTCCTTTGTTTTCTTCATCAAAAACATATATATCAGGAGTTTGCAAAACATCCTTATATATAAATCTTCCTTTGTATTTACGCATAAACAAAGTATTGTTTTCAACAGTATTCTTGTAAAGGATCATGTGTCCGAGACAAAAGAGTTTATCATATGAATCCAACATTTTTTGAGTAATAAAATGACTCAAATGTCCCATTAAAGTATCAATATCACAATGCCCCCAAAACTGAAAACCTGTAAGATAATCAGAGAAAATATATCCATACATGGGTTTAATATCACATAATTTATATGGCCGTTCCAAACATATTTTGAAATCAAATTTCCCTTGAATTAAATTCTTGCATTCACCAAAAGTCATTTCTACCTTCCGCACATTCTCTGGATAGTTATAAAACGTTTTATCATCAGTAAATACCAACCAATTAAAATCCTGATTATATCTACATGAATTTAAAAATAACTGAAAATAGTTAGGTAGTTTTCCAAAATATGGTATAATAAAACAACACTTTTTCATCTCTTCCTAATTTTATTTACAACAAAACTATTTACTAAACCTTTCTCTTTTTCGTCAAATCCAACGAAATAAATAATTAAAGCCAATGTTACACCACCAATTATAAGAAATGCCAGTAGTCCTATTATGTTATTTTCAAACAACTTAGATTCTCCATATAACAATATAGAACCTAAAATAAAAATATAAGTCAAAGGCCAAATAACCTTTTTTAAATATGCCAATGGATTAAAAGTTTCAAATTGCTTCGCAAGCAACATAAGTTTAAACAAAGTACCTAAAACTTCAAAAACGAGCATTACTATATAAACCACATAAGCTTGATTATATATATAATTCAAAGCCAACCAACATACCGGGAAAACCATTAGACGAAATAGTCCAAATGATATTTGATATTTTTTTATATCACCAGTTGCAGCTATTGCTGTATAGAATGTACGCGAAGGCATCAGACTAAGATTTGTCAAAATCATTAACTGAATAAACAAAGCACTTTGATAAGGTGGATTTTTCAACCATATATAAAGAATATAATCTATCTTAAAGAAGATTGGCATTGCTAAAAACATCAGCAAAAAAAACGATAATCTATTTCCATAACCGACTAGCGACCACATACGTAAAATATTGCCAGATGCATAATTCTTTGTTATCTGTGGATTTAAGGCTGTACCAAAATTCGTAGTAAAACCATTAATAGCGTTATTTACCTGCACTGCTATTCCTCGTGCAGCATTTACCACAGGACCAAAATGTAAATTCAACAAGATATTTACTCCTTGATCGGCCATCATATTTGCAAAAATCTCACACAAATTATAACCAGAAAAGGACAACAACTTCTTTAATTGCTCCTTATCAAATTTTGGTAAGACACGGCTTTCTTCAAAATGTCTAAATGAATATATGCAATAAATAGCCTGAATAACAATACCAACAATAAGCCATAGTAATGCATATACAATAAGTTTATCAAAACCAGTTACATAAACTGCATACACTATCAATAACTTTAATATCGTCTCAACTATACTTATATAAGCAAATGCATTCATTCGCTCATGAGATATGATAAGACCATTATAAGGAATATTCAGTAAAGTTAGTATAAATGTACCTAAAGCACATTGTAATACAACATTAGCAGCAAACATTCTATCAATTGGAATATTCATTTTTGCGTTAAGGAACCACACTCCTAATGTTTCTCCCAAGACAAGAACTATTAATCCCAATATTATATGAACACTTATATTATTAGCAAATACAATTTTTAATTTTTTTAAGTTACCTTTACCCAACTCAAAAGTTAAAAATCTCTGCGATGCCGAACTAAGCGTATTTTTCAAGAATGCTAATGTTGCCACAACACCTCCCACAACATTATAAATACCATAGTTTTCTACGCCTAGCGCAGCCAAAGTTATACGTGAGGTATAAAGACTAATAACCATGATGAATATCATTCTAACATATAGCATCAAGGTATTCTTTGCTATTCGTTTATTACTATCTGATGTTTGATTTGACATTTACTATTTATTTTCTATTGTTTTTAAAAACTCATTTCTATCATTCTCCCAAATTGTATCATCCTCAACCTCCGGTAAATGAAAAAACTCTATCAAATGATCCTTCAACTGAGTCAAATACTTATAAATGTTGTAACATGAATAAACAACACTTATCCTATTTATTAAAACATTGTTCCTTAGCCATTAATCTTACCCTTTCAAGCCATTCCATGATTTCTCGTGGCGTATTATGATGCTCTTCGTCATCATGTTTTTCCAAGGCTAAAGCCATCAAGGAATATTCACGCTCCAACGATGTAGAAAATATTCCTGCATCATCAGTATTGATTGATACGCTGATGGCATGGTGAGGATGCGGTGAAGACAAGCCATGATTATTGAATTTTATAATAGGATGTTCATCATAACGACTAAACTCTCCTATCTTAAAGTTTGAAGATGGATTGCATTCTATTGCTATATGAAGTTGCTCTATTTGATTCAACAGATGTTGTTGAACATCCAGTACAGCAGAAAGAAAAGCCTTTCGATATTCAGATTTTATCTTTAATACCTCACTCATAGCGCCATTCTTACGAACCATCATATTAAAATGGTACATATAATATAACCTACAAGCCTCCTTATTCTTACGGGCATTATCAATATCCAAATGATGATTAAAAGCAACTTTATTCCAGCTATCCATAATTTCTGCAGAATAATCTGGCAGCATAGCTACGTCCCCATTTTGATAGCAATACGGAGAATCACCTCGTAACAACCAAGCCTGATAATAGGTAAATACATCAGCCATTGCTATGTCATCAGGAAATATCCGATGATAATATATGCTATACAATTCTTTCAAATACGCTAGTACTGTAGTAGAACACCCCAAGCGTTCTGATTGAACAAAGAGCCATGCTACATTATCGAGCAAAACTTGTCGTGTTGCATTGATTCTATAGTTATGGCGCTCATAATAATTAATCACATCTACACCTAAGGATAAAGCATGCCCTAACCTATCACCATTACGGAAGCCTAGGAATTTGAGCACTTCATCTATGGCTCGCAATCCATCGACAACATCATAAAAATCCTCGCCCACATGAAAGGTCTTACCTAACTTTTGTGGCAGTAAACAATCTGCATAGCGAAAAGGCTGCGACAAATATCTGTATGTTCTGGCAAAAACCTCCGGACGACAACAGATTTCGGAATTGGCGGCATCTATGCCTACCAAACGTTTGGAGTCTTCGTGACCAGAACACATCAGCCCATAAATAGCCTTGGCTTGCCTTTCTATTTCCTTACGTAACTGATTGTGTCTAGGCTGTAAGCAGAACTCTGTGCAGTAATCAGTATCACAAAGCTCATGATCTTTAAGCTTGATAAAATGGTAGATATAATGGAAGTCATCTTTGCCTATTCTAAGATTCCTCGCAAAAGAACTACCTGTTATATACTCATCATTTTGCTGAATCTGCCTGAGATCATCCTTCATCGTATTTCCTGGGGCAATGCGCATTTCTACATACCGCTTCGCATGCGAATCACTCATAAAGGAACCCACAGCTAATTGGGCCAAAAGATTTTCATAAATACTACCATCCTGGATGAACATACATTTTCTTAACTGATAATCGGAAAAATTCTCAAACCCCAAGGAATTGTTGACCTGTACCATTTCCTTTCTCAACTCCTCCTTAATCAGAAGATAGATATAAAACAATGCACTCTTCTTATCACAACGGTATTCGCCTAAATATATTTTCCGAAACACATTGTACATAAGACGACGTTCACCGCCCAAGATTGAAAACAGGGACTTATCTTCACCCATTATAGCATAATCGGGTATTTTTTTAGTCTGCGTAGCAGGATTTACATATTTACGTGCCTTACAGAAACATAAGGTATCTATATATTCCTGTGCAACCTTAGCATAGCTCAACATCTCTATCAAATTCTGACAGGCAAGAACTTCATATATACTCAACCTTGCCTGAATGGCTGTAGTCCAATCTTCTGCTATTGTATCTAAAAACAGATAGAGTCTGATAATTGCAGCACAAAGGACTTTGACATATAGTGGACGACCATTACTGTTAAACCGATAAGCCATCGAGGGACAAATCTTTGAAGTGTCTAGTTTATCAAACTTGGCTTCATGGCCTCCTAAGACATTCATAAGACTCATCCAGTTCAATTCGAAATTCAAGGATGACCCATAAAGGTGAGCATGTAAATCGTACATATCCTTATCGAAAACTTCTTGAAGCTCCTTTGCATCATTAGCCAGATAACAATTCCAGTCAAAGCTGCTCGACCTGAGATTTCTCCTTAAATCATAAGCAGCCCTATAAGATGTGACAAACAAGTCTTCCCCGAAATCGCGAGTTATCTCATGCCATGAAAGAAGTTCTTCATAACGGCATATTGGTCTATCATTTTCTACCAATATCTTATTGCAAGAGAAATGTAACAACACATTGAATAGTTCCGGGTATTTACAATACATCAAGTTGTAGTCGTGCATGTTAGGCATGGACCATTCATCCCGAAAGACATGATAGACAATACCAGCATGATCCAATGTCTCAGATGCATTTACATGAAGAAGCTGTCGCGCAAAAATGCCCTGATCCACCAAACTATCAAAGTTATGATACGTATCAGCAACTTTCAAGATTTGTGTGATTACATCTTCGCTTCTAACTTCCTGAAACAAGACTTTCAAAACCTGATTGATTGTTTCCATTACTACTTATTAATAATGAGCCTGTACCGTTGTTAATTTTGCCAATTGAGGATTATCTCCAAAAATAGGAACAAAGTGACCATCTATGTTAGGATCTCTAAGCAACAGCGCAACCTTTTCTAAGAAATCAAATTGTATATTATGATAACATTTATTACCATCGGTCAGATCCACATCATAGGTTGATATAGAATACTCACTGCAACTTTCAAAGAAAGCAGCAAGTATCTCACGATCATACTTACTCCTATCAACTTCTTTCTTTTGAACTGTTTTCAAGAAATCCTGTAATATTTCAACATTTCGTATAGAACAGAATGACAGCCACCTAGAATCATAATATGTGCATATGTCTTTACCTATGGATTTTTCACTGTCATAAGGACATTCATATTCGCATGAATATTCTTTCTTATTCCGGGTTAAAGTCATAAAATCATGATATAAAGAATGCTCACTAGACAAGATGGCATCTATCAAATCCTTACCATCCGGCATCGTTACGATTCTCCTAAAACGTTGATAACATCGCTTGATGCGAGTAAGATTAAAGAAGAATGCTCCCAAATCAAAGACTAAATCTTCACCCTTTATTATGGGTACATCATAGACAACGAACTCTTGCTTACGATAATCAGCATCCAAAAATTTAGAATGGGAAGTAGCCAACATAAAAAACTCCAGTAACCTGATTAAATTTCCTTTTTCAACTGCCTGAAAATCCGTTGCACAAGTAGTCATCAAATTGTATAATTCTGTACCAACAATATAACGATAGTCCAAGGCCATATCTGGCGGCAATACTGGTTGTAACCTTACATTAATATAGCTGCCAGATACCAACTTATTAAATTCTTCGATGTTTGAATACTGACTATTCCGAAGGATTTCTCTGGATTGATTAGCAATAGGCTGTTTGTTTTTATCTACTGCGGGTGGTATCTTCTTAACTTCAGAAATCTTGTTGTAAGATTCATAAAGTCGCATGGAATAGACAGTCTTAATAAAGAATAGGAATTTTTGCTGTTTCCTATTGTTTGTCTTCCTATAGAGGAATTCTATAACCCCCAGCACATCTCCCAGGGATATATTGTAAACTGAATTTTCATCATTGGTACATACATGAACCAAATCATCTACAGGATAAAACTCATTAGCCAATTCTCTAATAACATAATAATTCAATTGCATCAACTCTTCCGTAGCTATAATCTGACGAGCAAAATTCTGATTTTCAATTGCAATATTGTTATTAATCCATACTTCAGCTAAATATTTCTTAAATACCTCCTGATTATATTTCCCTTCCTTTAAAATACAGAAATTCTTGCTCATACTTTCTTTATAATCATCCATGTTCCATAATAATTTGATGATTTGGCGTAAATCTCGCAAATTTCTTGGAACGATATAGCTGGCATGAACAGGAGAATTGTAGAACAAATAACGAGTCTTCTGAAATATCAACTCTGGCACACATTGCTGAACAGAAGGAAATTCACAAGTTTTCATATGAGAGGTGATGACGAGCTTGCGATTCAGCAAATCTTCAATATCAGGCATATACACCCTTTGGCTATGAGGAAAAAGCTTCGTGAGATACCTCTCTGCCATTTCAGCAGGCTGTCCTTCTTCCCTTTCCTTTTTAAAAAGATTTGCAAATTCGTTCTGTTTAATGATTTCTAGCTGATTCATCTTTAATGCCATCAAAACCAACACATTAGGAAGTATAAAATACTTTCGGATTAGTTCTGCCATCAATGCGGCTTCTTTGGCATTCAAGTCTATATCATCTATGCGAAGTAGGAGTATCTGATACTGGGAATTCAGACATTCTAAAAAATTATCAACCACTTCCCTGATGTCCTCTTTCAGATCAACGGCTGCAGAAAGACATTCCAGTTCCTCCACCTTATTTGTTATAAGGACTTCACTTTCTGCATCAATCAACAAATGGGCATGTTTTTGGGCCTTCGTAAGCGATGTCAGGAATTCCATCTTCTTACTTTCCTTAATATCATCACTTTTCTTTGTAAGTTTCTGATATGCCCTAAACAATTTTGCCAGGAATAACGATAAGATATTGTGCTTGGTATCAAAATAAGAAGGATCCATCAAATCCAAAGAATAAAAGTTTGTATCTGAGATTTGAGGATATTTCCCCTTAAAATCAGAACGTAACATTTTATTGGTTGCCAGAAATCCTCCAACAGAAATCATGCACGATGTTTTTCCAGAGCCACGATCGCCAGAGAACGCAAATATATTATTTGCATATTCCATATCTCTATCCACAGTGTCATCGTTCAACGTATTGAGATAAGACTCTATTTCTGATAAAGATTTCCGATATTGCTCCTTGAACGGAGAAGCCTCCAAAGAAGAAAGAGTAATATTCTCCTTCAATGGGCGGTTGTCTTGATCTAAATTGAATGTAATTGCTTCCATAACTTATCTATTAGTTTTTACCCATTCAAACATTACTGAATCAACTAAAGAAGCCCAGTAACCGCACAAATCGGAATCATATTTCGTAAAGAACTTAGCAAAGTCATCTTTAATATTTTCTCTGATGTTCTCGGAAATAATCGTTCCATTTACGTCGTTTTGTCTTTCTTTCTCGGCATACAGTATTGCCATATTTAAAGCAGCCCCATGCCAAGTACCCCATTTTTTATTGTTGTTAACCGAAGTTTGAACTCTAAATAATTCGCCATAATCACAGCCGCAATTGCCTTCTACGCGCATATTAAACCGTTTATGGAGTTTTATATCCAAAACTGATAATGCAGCATTTAACTTAGACATTGTTACAATCAACCCGTCAATGTTAGTCTTTACAGGAGTATTAAATATACCTACAAAATATCTTCCCATACATATTACATCTATACAATCTGCATTATCACGAAAGATATCTAACATGACATGGCGAATAAGTTCATATGCTTTTTGTATTATTTCCAGTTTGTTGTTATCATAGGCTTTCATGCGAACACAAACTGCGACAACTCCAGCAAAAGCACAATCTGCACCAATCTCTGAACTTGAAAGAAACTGATTTTTGGGAACCAATTTATCATATTCAGGTAGTAAAACAGAATCCATATCACGTAAAGTTTCTGTAAATTCGAACTGCTTATATTCTAGTTTCATGATTTTTCTTTATCGCTATTTTGTTACCTTTTATCATTCTACAGGTTGTTGTCCTGTAAGAAGAAGGTAACTGATTATAACCTCTTTAATCTGGTTTTCAGCATAACGTTGGGCTTCACGTAAACATGCAAATATACCTATCACACTTAACACAAGACTAACTATATATATGGGTATATCATGAATGCTGTCATTAGCAGCCATTTCATATATAGGTAATGTGATAGAGAACACTAATGATAACAGGAAGGAGAAAAACAAACCTTCACACACAGCCTGCATCACCCACTGTCTATACAAGTCTTGATAACATTTACCAGAAGTATCTTTTTGTCGAATAACTATCCACATTTGGGAGTATGCCAAAGAAGGATCAGCAAACGAGACTCCATCAATTTGGGGCATATTCAAATGTGTCAGAGTCTCAACGTATATATATTTAAACGAACGGATATGATACCATTTTGTAGGCGCTGCATCAACTTCCTGTCTCTTTCGTATTTTATTTCGCAAAAACTTACCTGAAACAAAGGAGATTACACCACTTATATAAATAAGTACTATTGCGACTAAATAATCTACAAAAGTAGAAAAATAAATAATGCGATAAAACAAGACATTGACGGAATAGCATAACACCACAAAGGTCATGAATCCTGAAACAAAGAATGAAAAATCAAAGAAATTCAATCCCTCAGAAACTTTGTTTACTATTGCTTTAAATTCCTCTGCCATAATATCATGACTGATTACGTTTTCTATTCTATTGATATATATATCAACAATACAACTTCCCTAACAAGTAACATGGAAGCATAGACTTATAGACCTTTACCCCATCTTTCATGCGGGTAAGGAACCTACTCAATTTACTAAATAATTCAACGACATGCATTTCTTATTTTAGCGAATTGCTCTTCAGCTCTTTACTGATTACCTTATCCATTGATTTCTCTATATCGAAGAAGGTCATGGGGTCGTTGTAATCTATCTCAGAAATGACATTATCCATATCATTCACGACATAGCCTATCCATTCTATGGATTCTTCCAAGTCTTTCATATTGATTCGAGAATAGGTTTCCTCGAAACGGTCGAGAAAGAAGGATACCACATTAGGATTCTTCTTTAAGTACTGATGAAAGGAAGACTCTATTTGTATAAATCTACATTGATATCGAATGGAGAATCGAAGTCCTTCAGCATTGCATGCTTCGTATCTTTCTCTGAGAGATTGGCATGCTCTGTTGGGATTTTCCAATCGATACCGAGGGTATCATCGAGGATACTGATGCCACCATCTGCCTCTGGGTGATAAAAGTTATCACACTTATATTGGAAGACTGCTGTTCCTGAAAGGACTGCGAAACCATGGGCAAAGCCCTTTGGTATGAAGAACTGGCGATGATTGTCTTCTGTCAGTTCTACAGCTACATGCTTGCCATAGGTTGGTGAACCTTTACGAATATCAACAGCGACATCAAGGACTCTACCTTTTACGCAGCGAACCAGTTTGCTTTGGGTATATGGTGGGCGTTGGAAATGCAAGCCTCGCATTACGCCATAGCTGCTCATTGACTCGTTGTCTTGGCAGAAGTGAACACCGTGTCCCAAGATTGGGGCAACCTTTTCTTCAAACTCTCGCTCGCTGAAACTCTCGAAGAAGTAGCCACGAGCATCACGGAAGAGGCGTGGCTCTATAATGAGAACGCCTTCAATATTTGTTTTGATTATATTCATTGTTTTTGTTTTAATTTTTGTTCTTATTATAAGATTTTTCGAAAACCTACCCTCAATGGTCTTTACACCCCCTTCGGTTCCCCCGTTCCCGGGGGACAGAAACCTTCCTTACCGTTAAGGAAGGCTCCACCTCTCATCTCGGTCTTCTCCCCTCAGGGAAGAAGAGGGAATAATAGGACTTCCTAAAGGAGTGAAAATTGTATATCTCACCAATACTGCATCCCCACTATATTGCAAGTAGTTACACCTATCAGTTTTTTATATTTTGTATCGTTATTGTAGAAGATAAGCTGCACTCGGCAATTTGAAAGCCAGCTTTCATTGCGCTCATTTGCATTATCTTTAGAGTGAAGGATTGCTAAGCACACAGTTTCACCTCATCTATTTTTTAACACCATAACATGGAAACATAGACTTATAATCCTTATCCCCATCTTAAGTGTTAAAACCTTACGCTGTAATGGTGATATACCGGTCTAAAGCGACGGCTTACTTTTGATTCCATACTAAAATGCATTATTGGTATATATAAACGACTGGGGAACTATAAAGTTAGCAATAACTGTTGTTGGATCAACAGCCTCCTTGTACAGCTTACATTCCTTTATCTTGAGGGCCACGCCTTTATCTTTTCCTGCATAATACTGTTGGAAGAAAGACTTGGTTACACCAGAGTATTCTTTCGTTTGCTTCCATATGTTTGCAGGGGTATCATTAATGATTTTCTCAATCTTGAACTCACCCACTATCCTGCTGATGGGACGACTGGCGTAGATATATACGGTATCCACCTTTTGCTTGAAGAGAACCTTACGGTACTCATATTGCTTTTCCCCAGAAAAGATTTTCTCTACAAACTCAGGCTTAATCGATAATATAACGTTCATCTATTTCTCCTAATTCCAATAGTTTATCAAATTGAGCATCGGTAAGTTTAAAGAATCCCCAATACTTGGGATTCAAACCAACCTGCTCTTTCATGACCATATTGATTACCTTCTTGGTGAAGGCTATGTTATACACCATCTTAATGACGATGAAATATTTTTTGTTCTTGTACCATCTTCGCAATTCATGTTCTTTGAATACAGAATAGCGATTGGTATATTTTATGAATTCTTCCTCATTTTCAAAGTCTCTGTATGTTTTTACCTCACATACCGTACATACCGATGTACAAACACTACGATAGTACGCTTTTCCCTTTTCATCAGAGGTCCGATAAATAATTAGTTTATCTCCTGCCTTTAAATTACGTGTATCCTGCATCCAACAGAGATAAATCTTATAGATGCTATTGGTTTCAGATACATCTTGGATGAGATCATATTTTTTTTCATTCTTCAAGATGGAGTCTGGGAAGAGGTGCGTATGAAACTCTGGGACTATAGAAAGTACATATTTATTTGAACTAGCTTTCTTTACGAAAGGATAGTCGAGTTTGAAGTCATCAACATGGGTTGCCATATCCTTTATCAATACATATTCCGCATTACCGCCCTCATGTGGCTTGTCTGCAATATGAGAGAAGCCAAATTTCTCAAACATACGAATCAAACCTTGCAACTCTTCTGTCGGGAACATGGTGACATAGATTTCATCTACATCTTCAGCTATCGCCATATCCATGATTTTCTTCATGAAACGCTCACCGCGTGTGGTATGACGATTGTCATTATCCACCTTGAAGGTACCCACCTTCAGGCGTTTCTTGGCAGGAAGCGCTGGGGTAAGGTCGGAAAGTTCCTCTTCCTCTATCTTCAAATAAAGAAAGTCTTTCAACTCGTTATCTACATAATAGCAATAAGCTGTGGCTCCTGCTGCAGCCTTCTTGTTATACCATTCATTAAACTCCGGATAGCTGGCTCTCAATGAATCGAAAAAGGAATCATTGAGATCGATATCTGAAAATCGTTGTACTTGTAAGTCCATAGGTCTTCTTTCTTGATTGTTTCTTATCTTGTTTTTTAACTCGTCAGCAGGTTTCTCCACCACTTTCTGTTCTGCCTGGCTGGCAGTGGGCGCAATGAGATTGTTACCTCCGTGAATATTGAAGATGACATGAGGATCCTGGCACTCCTTGATTTGATCGATGAGGCCATGATACTCCTTGGACATCATCTTGCGTAGCAGACATTGCACACGGGAGACGTCGGCAAAGTGATTTTCATTCATGAACTCCTGTGCCTTTCGTATCATGTACAAATATTTATCCTCCATACTAAATTAACCATCTAGAATCAATAAAAGCCAATTTTCAGCAGCAATTGACCATAATCCGCAAGTTTTGCGAGTTGAAAATCCTATAGTTGTACGACTGTAAAGCTACAGTTGTACGACTATACATGCTATAGTTGTACAACTCTGGAGTTATAGTCGTACAACTATAGGGGTCATAGTCGTACGACTATAGATTTTCAAAAGCTCAAGCATATTTTTCATTTTCGTATACTATTGACTATCAATAATTTACCAAACCTTAGCATATTTTCAATTCTACAAAACGAATTTGGATTCATTGAAAATTCTGAAATTATGGAGTGCGTAAAAGTGCCTTTTGTCAGTATTTTTCCTTACGTTACTTCATTGGTGATCATTTCCACTTATACCAAGCTTCATTGATATACTTGCGGATATTACTGATGCCTGTAGTAACCTGTGGTGCCAAGGGCTGTAAGACTTCGATGAACTCCTGTTTCACCATAATATCTTGGTCAACCTTTACATCTGTATCATTCACCATATCCATCACCACCTGAGCCAATTCCTTGGCATTGGTACATGCGGAGAGTTTGCCAACATACTCAGACAACGCTTCCACATTATTAATATATAGGGAGAGACGGGTTGTTTCGGGTGAGAGAACAGGCTCTTGACTTTTGGTCTTCGCCTTCATCATCTCCTCTATGTACTTGTCGCCATAAAAGTTTTGCTCAGCCTTTGTAGCATTGGGCAAAATCTGGTTGTTACCGCCAGAGATATTAAAGACGATATTTGCCTTATTATTATCTTCCATTGCATTGATTTTTATTAAAAGTGAACGTATCGTGAATGAGTGGTAAACAGATGGTGAACGCCAGTGAAGGTGTTTGATTTCGCCTCCGAAATGTTGTATCTTTGCAACGTCAATCAGAACAAACGGGATGGTTCATCTCTTTGAACTGACGATGACATATTTTTAGTATTAATCTTTTAAATGTTTTAATTATGAGTAAAAGCTACAAAGTTGCAAAGAAGACCATTAACATGGGTGAGAAGAAGGGTCAGACACTCTTTTCTGTTAGACCGTACAGTTACGGAACCTTGACCACCGAGGAGGTTGCTAACCAAATCGCAGTGGAGTCTACAGCTACTCCTGCAGACGTCAAGGCGGTACTCGACCGCTATGCTTACTACGTGAAAGAGAACCTGAAGAAGGGTTACGACATCGAATTGCTCGGATTCGGTAAGCTCTACATCCGCTTCATTACCGGCAAAGCCGTAGAAGATGTGAATAAGGCAAACGCCAAACTCGTGAAGAGTCTTGTTCCTGCTTTCCGACCTTCATTCACTAAGTTGCAGAATGGTAGCCGTATCTACAACCTGCTTCCTGGTTCCATCGAACTTGTGAAGTACGGTGAAGAGAAGAAGGACGGGGCTACCGACGGTACTACTGATCCTGACACCAAGCCATCTGACAAGGGTGATAACACTCAAGGTGGTGGCAGCGAAAACGGCGGCGAAAGCGGCGGTACCGATGGCGGCGGAACTGATGCTGGTTCAGACGGCAACATGGGATAGTCGCTCTTAGCAGTGCCTTGCCTCTGAAAAAGGGAGGCACTGCTTACCCTTAACTTATTGTTTCACTTTTAAATATCATTGATTATGAAAATGTTTCGTTCTAACTCTGAATCAAATCCGAACCGGATTTCCTGGACTCAAATCGTGAATGCCATCGTACAAGCGCTGATTGCAGCGCTCACGGCACTAGGGGTAAGCTCTTGTGCAATGTTGAATGTTTAATGTAGAATTAATCTTATGACTAAAGATACATTTCCTATGAACATTGGTGGGGAGAAGGTGCGCTCAGAGCGCATGCTCCTCGCCAAAGTGGAGGATGGCAAGAACATGATGTCTGCCGACTCTATCAAATTTCTGGTGCTGCATTGCTCGGCTACCCGATGCAATCAGGACTATAGTGTGGAACAGCTGAGACGTGACCATAAGGCCCGTGGCTTTTATGATATCGGCTATCACTTCTATATCCGAAAGGATGGTACGATGACACAGCACCGTAAATTACTGGAGGTAGGGGCGCATGCCAGACCTTATAATAGATGTTCTATCGGCATCTGCTATGAAGGTGGTCTGGATGAGCATGGCAAGCCATACAACACCATGACTGCTGAGCAGGAAACGAGACTCGTGGATCTTTTCAGAAATCTGAAGATTCTCTTTCCGAAAGCGAAGATTGTGGGCCATCGGGACTTGCCTGGGACTACTCCCAAGGAGTGTCCGTGTCTGGATGCTGGAAGCTGGGCTGCCCGACACCGCCTTGATTAACTCTTATAACTCCTTTTGGCTGGCATTGCTAGCTAAAAGGATAAGAAAACAGCCTCACGGACAACACCTTTACCTCGACTGTTTATCATGATACGTCTTTCCAAAGTGCGTCGGATCTGTTGCTACAAAACCATTTTCAGCTACATATCCTTCACTTTTTGCCATGGCTTCGCCGTCGTCCCCTGCAATAGTGGACGTAACCTGTGATTGTATATTTGTCTCTTTCATCATACGAATCAAGTTCGTTTTTTGATGTCGTTCATCTGAATCTCGATATAAGAGACACAGAAACTCTTTGCAAAATTACGAAAAAGGTTGGAAACTAGCAAATTATGCGTGTTAAAAAATTAATATCATTCTACGAAAATCAACATTATTTTACTATTCTTTTCGCACATAATTTCCTAAGTCGTTGATTGAACGAAAGTTTTCGGTTTTTCTGTATCTCTTATATAAAGATTCTGAAAAATTGGTTCATTTTGGTTCATTTAACAAAATTCCTCTTTTTATTCTTTTTTGTGGCTTATAGGGCTGCCAGTATTTTGGCGTTGGCATCATCTACTTCTGAGCTTTTGATAGAATTGAGATAGATTTGTGTGGTGGTTTCGGAATGATGTCCCAATGCCTTGCTGATGACAGATACACCTGATACAATTGCCTCTAAACGAACAAAGGGAAACAACCAGTCTTTGGTCGTTCCCCTTTGTTCGTTGTATTCATTCTGATTACATCACATGATTGTCAAAATGGCTTTGCAGGCAAATCATCCCGTACTTCCTTGTTGATAAAGCGAGCTGCACTCGGCAATTTGAAAGCGAGCTTTCATTGCACTCATTGGCATCGCTTTTTCCCAGTAAAGAGAGGTATTTTTTCGAATCCCTCCGTCTCCCTTTCCAAAGGGAGCTCCACTTTCTCCCTAAGCCCCTCTTCCTCAGGAAGCGGGGATGTAGCTGGCGACGCTATAGCTCTGCCAGAGTTTTGGTAACACCAGCGGAGTCTTTACCCACAAGGGGCTGGTGTTGAGTGTTGACGCAATAGAATTGCGATTGTTTGTCGGCTGGCGCATCATTACTACTTTATTTATGAAACCATTTACCATATTTACGCCAATCGTAATAACATACTAACTTTCGAAAATAAGTAAGTGTATTATTTCCAAATTGCAACGATTGTTCTATATATTTTTTTATAAGATCTTCTATTTTTCCAACCTCACAGTCTGTAATTGTTATATACGGGATTAAGGCAAAAACTTTCCACAAACATACATTTTCATATTTTTCCAAAACACCTTCCAATGATAGCTCTATATCGCAATCTGCAAAATGTGGATATGCTTGCAATGAGTTTCCATCTTTTAACTCATGTAATATTTGAGGATATGATTCGGCACATTCCTCCTTACTTGATATACCCATATTATTTAGATACTTAAAGCAAGGAAGATAATTATTTTTTCCGTTAAACAAAGAAGGAATTGTTTGTTTCAAAATTAAATCAGAATTAAAATCATTCTCTTCAACAATATCTTTAAACAATAAAGAGCGATCTATACTTTTATATCCTACTGCTTTATATTTTTCTATTGCCCCAAAACCACAAACAAATTGAATATCGTCACATTTATCCAATTCAGCATCAGACAAAGCATAAATTTTCCTTTCTGGTCTTTCCGAACGCACTATGTTATAAAAATTCTTTTTATATAGCCTCAACAAATGGGTAGGAATTGTTCTTTCATAATGACTTAACAATTCATAGATTGGCATAAAATCATGAGTTTTAATAACAATACAAGGGAGTATTTTATTGTCATTCATGTGTTTATCCATATAATCAATTTTTATTTCTTGCATCGGATTTTTAACCCACTCAACAAAAATCAAATTATTACGAAGACGTTCAAGACCTTTATTGTTTTTTCCAACACTTCGCATCATTGTTTCTAGCAGATTTTGAACGTTCGGATCATTCAATGAATAGCCTATAAATACAACAGGATGTTCTACAAATATCGTTATTAATTTAGCAGCAAGATAAGCATTTTTGCTATTATAATCATCGTAATCCTCTTTTGTCAACACCAAACTTCTAGAATCAAGGATGCTTCCGTGTATTTTATATATTTCACCAACATTTTGTACATCAGAAAACAAGAGGTCTTCTTGTCCAACAAATGTTTTAAACTTAGGAAAAACTAATTCTGCTAAATCATCCCAATTCGTAGTAATTATACCATCAATATTTATGGATGATAAAAAATTTAATTCTGAAATACTTTTTTCAGGGATTCCATCAATCGTATAATCTAACAAATACTTCGATATGATCAATTTCAAATAATCATCTTGACTCCTTATCGAACTAACAAATCTATGTTCATCGCATTCTGGTTCATTCTGAATTTTTCGCCAAAATTCCTCATTAACATCTTTTGCTAAGGCTGAAGCAATAACATATAAATCTTCAGTTCCCAAAGTTGAAGAATATTGTCCAAGAGGCTTAGAAGAAAAATGTTGTAGAAGTTCATCCCATTTCGGCGTATTTAAATAGTGCTTGGTAAATCCAGAACCAAGGAATAAAAAAGGGGCACTTTTCTTTGTTTTCAATATCCCCAAAAACTCTTCTTTTTCCATCTTTATCTATTTTTACAGACTACAAAAAGCAGTTTTACTGACATTCGGAGAAACAGAATTCAGACATACTTTACTCTCATCTGAGACAAAACTTGTTCATATGTCTTGCAACGACTAGCTAAATCATCTTGAAGAGCCGCCTCGAAAGTTCGCTTCATCAAGTCTTCATCTAATGCTTCAGGAAAATCTTCTGTTTCTTTTGTGTCCATATGACAACATACCTACAATAGTCCAAATTTCTCTTTGGCTTGTCGATTGATGAAACCACAACGCTTTACCAAATTCATGGCATTAGCTAAATCGGTTTCAGTCAGCTTTCCTTTCAACTCACCTTCAACAGATACTATTTTATTAGCATCCAGCTCGAATAGTTCTGTACAATCCAACCAACTGTCATAGTTGAGTATCTGGGGATAATCGCTTTGGCGCAACAGATATTGGTATTGCTGCATAACAGCTGTACGCTTAAAGGGAGTAATCTTTGAATTCACAATCAATGAACCTACAAGATTGCCTTTTTCGTTCTTACCTATTATTACTACATACTTTCTTCGAGTAGCATACCCATTACGCAATGTCAAGCCATCATTCTCATCCATTTCCAAATAGACGATGTCACCTATATTCATGTCAGCAGAAGCCTTCACTGCACTTTCCTCATGCAGTTCAGCTTTTAAATGTGCCAACACATTTCTTGAATCGTCTATGATCATGCCAATGCCTTTTTAAGAAGTTGCTTTTCACGAATATAATCCACCAGTTCCTTAGAGGCATTGCCTGCTCTGGCTATGTCTATCACCGTCAGATAATCCTTGTCGGGATCATCCTTGCGGCTATTGTTGGCATGACTCCAGGCACTATCATGAGACATCTCAGACAAATCCATTGAATCCATATCCTTATATTTCTCAATACATTCATCGAGGGTGCTCACTTCCATATCGGCTAGCATATCCATATCGGGAGATTTCTTCGCAAAGACTCTTTGTCCTCTTACGTTGATTGCATCCACGAAATCAGACAATCCGATAGCAGTTTCATCAGAGCACTGATTTTCAGCTATCTTCACCACCTTATTAATTAAGGACGGCACAGGACCATAGTCTCTTGCTCTAAAGCTATCAGGCAAAAGACATAAGCCATAATTGCCTAGATATTCCCTCTGGGCGAAATACAAGATTTTATAGAGCTTGATATAATCAACCCCTTCTTTGAAAGCCTGCAATACATAAAGCACTACAGCCTCTATCTTTAATATCTGATCTATTGTCTTCATCGTTGTCTTGTTTTTATGTTATAAAACGATACAAAAATACGGTTTTTCTATGAAATCGCCAAAGATTTTGATGATTTTAACGCAAATATTACTTCCTCTTTTCCATCAGCCTTACGATGGATTCTTTTATGTCATGGAGATTCATGCCGTGAGGTACAGGGAATTTCTGTTCGTCTTCGGTCATGTCTCTTGGGTCTACACAGAGACCTAAGCCCTCGAAGTCTTCATCAATTGGCAATGAGTCTATTCCAAAATATTCTTGCATCAAAGCCTTGGGCTTCTTGGCATCGCTGCACATAATTTCTTGGAAGAACTTAATACAGAGGTCTCGCAAATTGCAGATTGCCGTGGCATATTCATCATCTACCATCGGACCAAAAATGGCGAGGTCGGTGAATTCCAAACCATATATCTTATAGCTGATATACCATGTCTTGGGCTGATGGTCGAAACCTAAGGTCGTAATGTAGGGTTCGGACAGACAGTTGCCGTCGTCATCCACTCGCTGTCCAAATGATCGGGCTATCGTGGGATATTTTTTGCGGAACGGGCGCTTTACCTCAAAATACTCATCACCAGGGATGGGATGTTCTACTCCATTCCACACAAAATCGAGAATATTGCCCCAATTGCAGGCAACATGGATATAACCCTCTTGCATCAAGAGATAGCACACCATATATCGCTCAGCAGACAAGCGCAAGGTCAGTTCCATGACTCTCGGACGTATCAGCTGATAAGCTATCATTCTTCCCTCTTCGGGTATCTGCGGAGGATTTTTGGTCAACGCAGGACGGAAAACGATTGGCTGAGCTTCATCCGAAGCCTTGCCTGCGGCATTGATTTCCTTCAACTTATTATCAGCAAATATCTTGGTGGCATCGGTCAGCATTTTGAGATGACTATCTGTCAACTTTTTGAAGATGTCAAATACCTCATCGAGCATATAGAGACGACACTCGCCTGTTGCGTCCTCTTCCTTTCCGATGACGAGCAAGGACTTCTGCAAGCGATTGTATTTCGACTTATCATGAGGTACAGTGATGTAGTTGCCTTTGCCTGCCTCTTGGATTTCTCCTATCATGTCGATTGCCTCTTGTCCTAGATTGTCCCAAACATACTGGGTGCTATGCTTCAGGTGGTAGTCAAGGGCTTGGGCTAGCTCATCTTTGCGCCAGCTTTTTGGAAAACGGAAGCCCCAAATCTCGGCTGCCTCCAGCATATTAGCCTTCGTATCTACCGTTACGATGGTTTCAATAAAGGAGGGTCTATTCTTGTTGTAATCATATATATTGCCTTATAAACATTCATTGATGCCGAAAGGACTATCGAAGTCCTTCAACAGTAAATCACCGTTAGAACGTAACTACTGATTTTCAGCAGTTAGCACATCCAACATTTTTCCCAAAAAACATATTATTAATTGGTATTGCCAAAGCTACCCATCAGGCAGCCTTGACATTCACCTTTTTGTTCGTGTTATAATTACATGAGATTAGGGACATGATAAGATTTTCTAAAATCATCCCGTCCTTCTTTGTTGATAAAGCGAGCTGCACTCGGCAATTTGAAAGCGAGCTTTCATTGCACTCATTGGCATTGCTTTTTCCCATTAAAAAAGGTATTTTTCTACCTCTCCGTCTCTCCTGCAAGGAGAGCTCCACATCCTAACCAAGCCTTCCCTTCTCAGAAAGGAAGGATGTAACCGCCCTACTCGGTGCTCGGAACCGCTACGCTCTAAGGTTGGCGGACCATCAAAGGTCTTCGCCATATTGTGCGGGATGGGACCGCCTGACTGTTATGGAGATCAGCGCTTACGTCCTTTACCAAATAATTCAGAATGCGAACCTAAACGAACTAATTCTATTGCATTATTGTTCTTATCAAACCAAATCAAAAGTGTATCATTTTCTATATGGCATTCCATATAGTTCTTCCAGTTGCCTTTCAAAGAATGAGGATTATATTCTTCCGGTATCTGATTGCCTTCTGCCAAAAGCTTAACTATC